>Ga0307378_10002330_pt1 | contig 29358 bp, 52 predicted proteins | sample UN1MG_FD_202238 | JGI IMG/M metagenome (GOLD analysis project Ga0307378, IMG submission 202238) | Soil microbial communities from Risofladan, Vaasa, Finland - UN-1 | ecosystem: Environmental > Terrestrial > Soil > Coastal area > Acid sulfate soil | place: Finland: Risofladan, Vaasa | collected... | reverse complement strand
TAAAGTATTTTGGTTGGTTATTATATCCAACTTCAAAATTAGGAAAAGAAGAAAGAAACACGAACATAAAAAAGCACTATGAAAATCTGGGGAACAAGTAAAAAACAACGACTATGGGTATTTATATCACTATTAGTAGTTTTCACATTATCTGCTATATGGGGTTATTATAACATAAAACATGATATAGAAGACATGACTTCTATTTTTATAACTCTAATAACATCATTTAGTATTATCGTTTATACTGTATATTTAATTATTGATAATACACGAAGCGATGTTATTAGATTTACAATTTCTACTAGTAAACCTTTACTTGATAGAGCAACAAGCAGATTTAATTTAGAGTTTAACGATATTGTATGTAGGTCTCATATAGCTAGTATAATTAAAGAACTGTTAGAATCAGAATCATCAAAGAAGTATAATTATATTGTTACTGATGTAACTACGGCTGTAGAGGCTGACAAGCAACAGTCTAAATTTACGATATATGCTGACAATCAACATAGAGCAACATATATAATAATGCCAAATAATGAAACAATATTAATATGATTACAGAAACAATAAAAGAGCAAATAGACTTCAACGATTTCTTAGAAATCGAAAAGAAGCTAGAAATAAAATGTGGTAGAATTACTTCAGTCGAAGATGTGCCTAAGAGTGAAAAACTTATTAAGCTTACGGTTGATTTTAATAATGGAGATATTAGAACTGTAGTAACTAATATTAAACCAAGATTAGCAAATACTAGTTATTTAGTTGGACAAGGTTCTTTCTTTGTAACTAATCTTAAGCCAGTAAAAATGATGGGTATAGAATCACAGGCAATGATTTTACCATTAGAGTTTGCTGGTTCATTTATATGGCCAAGTTCATTAACAGGTTCAAAATTAATTTAAAATATGGAAAACAATAAAGTAAATGCAGAATGGGCTAGAAAAGAAGCCGCTGGAAATTTAGGTGCACAAGCTGCAGCAGATTTAAGTAAATGCTTAGATGAAATTAAGAATGCAGTCTCTAGAAATGAGATGAGCACTCATATAAGAATTAAAATAGAACCAGCTGCTGTCAAAGAATTACAAAGTAGAGGATTTGTAGTTGAAGTACATGATAATCAATATGATGGCGCATCTGTAAGTATAAAATGGTAATAGATGAAAATTTAAACTATACTGTTTTAAATAAAATAGTTAGTCAAAAATACCCTGGGTTTAAATTATTAGAACTTAAACTACCATATCTTAAATTTGAAAGTAAAAGATTTAGTTACTTTCCGATAACTCCGGAAGATGATTTAATTTATATATGGATTGTCGGTGAAAGAGATTCGTATGAAATTGAGATAACACGAGATGAATATACTAAAGAACTTGAAAATTCGATAATATATAATTAGAAATAAACATCTAACATGACAGGAAGTGATTCATACCAATCTGCAGAAAGCGCAAGACTTGCAAAAGTGCATAAACAAAGAGCAAAGATATTAAGCGAAATTAAAAGAGCTGAAAAACTTGCTAAATTTGAAGTTGTAATTTACGAAGAAATGTTTATTGAAAACAAGACTTGGTTTGAAAGCAAAGGCTATATGATTAGAAATCATGGAGGACCTCAGAATACTTTCTACAATATTGTCAATTGGTCGACACCTTAATAATTTCTTTGGGGTTTAGTAAACAATTGTTATATTGTACCAAATAATATAAAATGGATAAATATAACTCTTTGCTAAATGTAATTTGCGCTAATGAGCACTTCTACGACGATAATGATTTAGCTAAAAAATTTAAAAGGGCATACGAAAGTATTCCAGAAACCAACATGGTTCATCACGAATGGTCTGATACTATAATTAAACGTCGTGTTAAAGATTATTGTAAAAGAAATAATATCAAAATCGAAAACTATAATGGACCTCTTCCATTTAGAGCATTTTTAATTCCTATTAATAATGGTAAAGCTTGAATTAACACCTGAACAGGTAAAACTTGTCTATCATGGATTAAAATCCTTAGTTGATACTATATGGGATGATCCAGAAATTGTAGGAATAAATGATGATGATTACGAAAGTGAACTTGAATATGATACTGCGGTCATGGACTATATAGAAAAGAATGTTCACCCAATAATCAACGAGATTAATAAACAAATGGAATCATAATGGAACAATTACCAATATTACTAACACAATATCCACCTATAGCTTATGTTAAAGGTTCGCTACTTGCACAATTAAAAAATCATCTAAGAGATATAGAACCTGACAGTGAAGACCCTGATTGGCCAATTGGCCCAATTTATGAGGCAACAAAAGAATTTCTTATTGAAAATACTCAATTGTGGCCAGAAATAGAAACTGATGAAAATGGCCATGAACATCAAGACCAGGAAAACTTTGAAATAATTTCACTAGATGAAATTGGTGCAATAGTTGCATCAGGTGGAGATTGGCAAGAACCTATGAGAATTTATATTACATGTGATTTAACTGGACAAAGAACTTGTTGGAAAGCGGAGTTTGTTGAATTTCCAAGTAAAGGTTTAGGTGATAAAGATATACTTAAAATTATTGAAGAATATGGGAAATAAAGTAGATATGCAGATAAATTGTTTACATTCTAAAATAGAAGAAGATTCATATTCTGGACATGATAGCCATTATGATTATTATGGAACTAAATGTAACGACTGTGATGCAGTATTTGACGACTATAAACATTAATTATGAGAATAGCTTTATACATAGATGAAGGTGTAAGTGCATCAACTGTTAATCATTGGTTACTTATGGCTAAAGAAGGTTTAATTGATGAATTTCAAGTAGTTAAATCAAAAGATATTGCCAGCGAAAAACTTTCAATGTTCAATTGGTTAATTTTTCCAGGAGGTTCAGGTTCTAAAATATGTTCAAAATTATCTGAAGAAATGCATCAAATAATTCATGATGAAATTTATGATAGAGGTTTAAATGTTTTGGGTATTTGTGCAGGAGCTTATGCATTCAGTACAGGCTATGATTGGTCTTTGAATTTAATAGATAATATAGTTGCTGATAAGCCTAACTGGAAGAGAGGTACAAGTAATGTTAAAATTTCATTTACAGCAATTGGAATGAAAGCTTTACAATTAAAAAAGAAAGATTGGAATGTATACTACCATAATGGGCCAGTATTTGAAAAGGTAAAATTATATAAAGACCATAAAGTACTTGCAACATTTAAAGATGATATGGTTGCAGAAAATGGGAAAGAGGGATTGATGAAAGATTCTCCGGCAATTATACAAACTAAATATGGTAAAGGTAATGTTGTCGCAATTTCACCGCATCTTGAAAAAACTCCAGCTGCTAACAAGATAATCAAGAAGATTTTAAAGCATTATAAATAATATATTATTCGATATTATAAAGTCAGGTTTATCCTGACTTTGTGGGGTCTGAACAGGCTCAATAACTAGTATGTATGACTCAATCATTAGCTGCTCGGGATATTAAAACTTATGGTTATATTTAACTTATATAACTTAATAAAAGAAACGCTATGAAAACAAAAATCACAATTTTACTTATCGCGATATTATTCGCATTAACAGGAAAATCACAGATAATAGATGCATCTGTCTATAAATCTACACCTGAGGCTGAACAGATGTATACACCATATATTATGGTTAAACATGGCATACATGATGTCAACACATTTAAGTCTTGGAAAGAATCTAATACTATGCAGTTCTATAAAGAATTATGGTATTATAGCAAATCATTTACTGTAATCCATCATGTAAATGATGAAGGTATTACTATAGACGAATCAATTATAGGCATCAGTAGATTTGATTCAGTAAGAGATAGTACAAAAACCGTATTCATTCCTCTAACTGGAGCTGGTTACAATGATACTATTGTTCTTTTACCTATTAATAAATTAATTTACAAACCTTAATATGAAAAATATTTTATCAATTTTAATTGTATTTTTGCTTGGTATTCAATTGAATTTCCAAGCACAAATTGGAGTTGGGCCTGCACCTTATTGTATGCCACTCTATTCACAGATACCTTGTAATCAACCTAATCCGTCGAATACACCGGGTAACTTTATCAATGACTTCATTCATAGTTACAATACTAATGGTGCTACAACTAACATTATTAATAATGCATCAGGATGTAATGCACAGAATTTATCTGGTATAAAAAACTATAGACTTTGGGGTTGCCAACATTATATGGTATGTTCTCCTGGTCAAGTAATTACTAGTAACTTCCAATCAGGAAATACATTTGCCCAAGGTTGTGCAGTATTCGTTGACTGGAACAATGACGGTATTTATAATGCAGCAGCCTTCACTGGTGTTGTACCGGGTGGTGAAAAGGTAACAAGAACAGCGGGTGTCCCAGGTGCAGGTATCATGACTGCAATGCCAGCATGGACCGTACCAAATGTTCCTGCAGGAGTTTATAGAATGAGAGTAAGATGTGCTTATGCTACAAGTGGTTTAGTAATTCAGCCTTGTAATAACTACGGTTATGGCGAAACTGAAGAATATTATTTATATGTTAATATGCAACCTGTTGGTATCATTACAGCTACTTTAAATAGCAATTCACCAGTATGTACAGGTAACACTTTAAGTTTATCAGCCGTTGCTTCAGGTACAGGCGCTAATACTTATACATATACATGGTCAGGACCTAATTCATTTACCAGTTCAGCTATTAATCCAACGGTTGCTGCAACTACTTCATTACAATCTGGAGTATACACTGTTACAATTAATCCAGGCGCATGCCCTATTACACAAACAATTTTAGTAAGTGTTAATCAAACGCCTACAATCACTTCCATTACAAACAATGGTCCTGTTTGCCAAGGTAACTCAATTAACATTACTTTAAATAGTACATCATCTGGTACTACAACTTATAACTGGTCAGGACCAAATACTTATACATCTAATATGATGTCGCCGACTATTAATAATGCGGTTCCAACTAATTCAGGTAACTATTCAGTAACTGTAACAAATACATTTACTAATGGAACTTGCTCGAGTGTTGGTTATACTTCATTTGCAGTTGTGCCAGTAGCACAGATAAGTGTAACACCTAGTTATACATTATGCCAGGGTACTAATTTATTATTGAACTCAAACGTATCAGGCGCTTCAGGTATTTTATGGCAAGGACCTAACAGTTATACTAGCTCATTACAAAATCCTAGTATTTTAAATAGTAATCCATCGCATTCAGGAGATTATACCGTTACTGCAACATTTACATCAAATCAAACAACATTGACTTGTTCTTCAAGCGCTGTTTCAAATGTATCTGTTGTGCCAATGTACCCAGTGACAGCAGTATCTAACTTTAATGTTTGTGAAGGTGGAATTGGAACTTTCTCAGCATCAGCATCAGGAGGTACTCCTATTTACAACTGGGCTGGACCAAACGGTTTCTTTTCTAATAATCAAGTTAACGTTATTAATAATATAACGCCTGTAGCTACAGGTAATTATTCAGTATCTGCTGTATTTAGTATTGGTAACGTTTCATGTACTACTTCTAATTTTACACAACTTCTAGTTGTACCAGTTGGTTCAATAACAGTTGTGCCTAATGTAGATGTATGTAAAGGTGAAAGTGCAGTACTTACTGCAACTTCAAATGGAGCTATTAGTTATACATGGACAGGACCAAATAACTTCTCTGTAACTGCACCAAATGCTGTATTTGCTAATTTAACTTCAACTTACTCGGGTGTTTATACTATTACAACAATGTATACAAATGGTAATATCAATTGCTATAATAGTAATGTTACTACTTTAAATGTTAAACCTGATATTCAATTTACATTAACACCAATTGGTCAATTATGCTACAATCAGGCTTTATTGATTAATGGTCCTTCAGGAGCAACCTCATATACATGGAATGGTCCTGGTATTAATGTAAACTCTCAAAACTTATATTTACCAAATGCAACAACAGTTAACATTGGTACTTATAGTTTAGCAGTAGATTTAAATGGCTGTAAGACTTATGGTTCAACATATGTTGACGTATTAGACCCTATTAAATGGAAATATGTACCAAATGAAATGACTATTTGTAAAGGTCAAAACTTTACAGTAACAACAATGTCAGAAGGTGGTAGTGGTAATTACGCTTACACATGGAATCCATACTATGGTATTACTGGCCCTACAGGTAGTGTACAAACAGGAGTTGGTATTGGAACAACAATCTATCAAATCTCAGTATATGATATTGCTTGTCCTCAATACACAATTACTACTCCATTTAAATTAAATGTGAATATGCCACCTGTACCAAAATTATCCTATGAAGATAAGAAATGTGAACCTTACTGTACCATATTCAATTCTAAGATTGGAACTGAATCAGAATACGTAAGCTACTCATTTAATGGTCAACAGACTATATTTGGTGACAGTAGTAGAATTTGCATACCATCTGGTTTACATACATTAACTGTAACAGCACTTGGTTTAAATGGTTGTACTGGAACTTATACTTATGGTCCAATCGTAGTATATCCTAAACCAAACGCAAATTTTACATGGGACCCTAAAGACCCTAATACATTATCACAAAGTGTTGTAACATTCTATCCAGAAAATAAAAATAGTAACTATTCATACTTCTGGCAATTAAGCGCTAGTGATACATTAACATATTTTTACCCATCCCGTAAATTTGAAGAGCCTGGTAAATATCCAATCTCAATGATGGTAACTACTGAACATGGTTGTAGAGATACAATTACTAAAGTTCTTAAAGTTGACGATGAATTTATCATGTATATTCCTTCAGCATTTACACCTAATGGCGATGGATTAAATGATGTATTTCAACCTAAAGGATTAGGTATTAAATTTTTTACACTTTCTATTTTTGATAGATGGGGCCAAGAGATTTACTATAATACAGATGGTAAAGGCTGGAACGGAACATATAAAGGTCTTGAAGTACAAGATGGTGTTTACGTTTATAGAGTCATTACAATTGGCAATAAAGGTGAAAAGAAAGAATTTAAAGGTCACGTAACACTAATGAAATAACATATATGAAAAATCTAATTTCTAAAATAATAATCGCTCTAGTATTAATTACTAGTAACTTGTTCGCCCAGGCACCAAGTTGTCCAACACAATCAATTTATGCGCATAACGGGACAATAATAAACGGTCATACATTACCGAATGGTCCAGCTAACGTTATCTTAAATAATTTACCCGGCGGTGCAGGCGGTTTAGCCATTGGCCCTGCCTTTGGTTTTCCGGCTCCTAATCCAACTTGGTGGACTACTGCTGGTAACCCAAGAACATATTGGTATTATAATAATGGCGGTACTTGGACAAATACTAATCATCAAGTTGGTAATAATGCTGCTGTTAATATTGGCGGTGGAGGTGGAGCTATTTATAATTTAGTTGGAGGAACTGGTCAAATTTATAAATATGTTGGTACAGGTAATGGATTCTTCTTAAATACTTTAGTACCTGCCTTTAGCGGACAAGGTCCTTATGATATTGTTTGTGACATGGCCGATAACTTTTTTATTTTAAAAGCTTCGCCTGCTGCACAGCAAGGAATTTATTGTTATAATCCACTAGGAGTATTAACATGCTCTTGGTCAATAACAGGAATGATTAATCAAACAGCAGGAGGTGGATTTTCTATTTTAACTACTACAAATCCTGTAATTCATAAAATGTATTACAATAGTAATGGTACAGATTATATTGGTAACATGTTACCTGGTATTACTAATATTGCGTCAACAGTTCAACCATTACCTGGAGGCGGTGATTATGCATCATGTGCATTACCAATACCTACAGGAACTGTAGTTGCCCCACTAGGCGCAACATTGACATGTAACTTACCTCAGATACCTTTAATTGCTCAAGTTTTAGGTAATGCAAGTTTAAATTGGTTAGGCGGATATGGAAGTCCGACTACAACACCTGTCACTCCAACATGTGGAGGTATTATATGGTCTGGGCCTGGAATTGTAGGTCCAAATAATACTTATACAATACAAGTTAATTTACCTGGAGTTTATTCATACACATTGAATGGCTGTAATGGTTGCCCTGGGTACTTAATAACTTCGTCAATTACCGTTGTCGGTTTACCAGGAGTAATTAACCCTATCATTACTGCACCAACATGTATCAGTGGTTTAAGTACAATGTCAGTTTCACCTAACACAAATACTAATACAGTATTATGGTCAGGCCCTGGAATTGTTGGTCCGAATAATACTTACACAATTTCGTTTAATCAGCCAGGTGTTTATACAACTACAATAACTGGAGGAGCATGTAGCGGTACAGCAAGTGTTTTAGTATCACAGACACCTACATTAAATATAACATCAACATCTAATACACTCTGTGCTCTTAATACTAATGGTTCTTTGAATTCAATTACATTAACAGCAACGGGTGCTACGAATTATACATGGTCAAGTACAGGCTTAACTAACGTTACAAGTACAACATCTACGCCTATAACATATACACCAGATATTGGTGCAACTATAGGTACAGTTACATTAATAGGTATAAATGCTACATGTTCAGCATCTGCTACATTTACTGCTAATATACTTGCTAACCCAACTATAGCTGTTACTAGTAATTCATTATGTCAGGGTACTTCAGCAACACTAGTTGCTTCAGGCGCTACAGATTATACTTGGTCACCAGGTACATTTTTAAATACGACATCAGGCTCAACTGTAATTACTAATGCTAATACTACTATGACTTATAATGTTATAGGTAATACAGCTGGTTGTTTTAGTCAATTTAATAATTCTACTATAACAGTAGTTGCAAATCCAACCATAATGGTTACCCCTTTAACTAATACGATTTGTGAAGGTAATAATTTAACTATAACTGCAGTAGGCGCAACTAACTATACATGGACTCCTAATATTTATTTAAATACAAATAACGGACCTGTAGTTATTTCAAATCCACCTACAACAACTAATTATACTGTAATAGGTGAAGCTGCAACGTGTACAACAAGTGCTGTATATCAAGTTTCTGTTATACCAATGCCTGTTATACAATTAACAGTACCTACAGAAACTATATGTCAATATTCAAGTATAAATATTTCTGTAAATGGAGCTAATAATTATTACTGGACTCCTACTAATACACAAGGTAATTCAATATCAGTATCTCCTAATTCAACAACTACTTATTCTGTAGTCGGTTCAAATGGAGTTTGTATTGGTTCAGCATCAGTAACTATAAATGTAGTACCTTTTCCTAACGTACAAGTATCTACGCCTAAACATACAATATGTTCAGGCGATAATACAACTATTAATGCAAGTGGTGCAACATATTATATCTGGACTCCTACTACTAATTTATCTTCAGTAAGTGGACCTGTTGTAATTGCAAATCCAAGTCTATCAATTAATTACATGGTTACTGGATATAATTCATTAGGTACAGTTACATGTGGTTCTACAAAAGGAGTATCAATTACTGTTATACCTCAAACTAGCGTTGCAGTTAGTAATAGCGTTGCAATATGTATAGGAAATTCAACTATGCTACAGGCAGACGGTGGTACAGAATATAATTGGACTCCATTTAATGAGCCGACAACAGGACCTAATGTATATGTAACACCAACTGTTACTACGCTATACAATGTAGTTGCTACAAATTTAGGTAACTGTCCTAGTACAGGGACTATTTTAGTAGTAGTTAATCCATTACCTATTGTATGGGCTGGAGATGATGTAACTTATAATTTAGACGAACCTATGTATTTAAATGCAATAGGAACTGGAACATTAACATGGATTTATGGAAATGGTATAGTTTGTAAACCTTGTCCTAATACTCAAATAACACCTAAAAACAGCGGGCATTATATCATTGAAGCAATAAACTCATATGGTTGTACAGCACAAGACAATGTATATGTTAATGTGACTTTAAATTATAACATTTGGATTCCTAATACATTTACTCCTAATGGAGATGGTATAAATGATATATTATATGTTTACGGAACTGGTATAGTTAAATTAGAACTTTCTATATTTGACAGATGGGGAGAACAATTGTTCGTATCAAATGAACAAGTAAATGGCTGGAATGGAACATATAAAGGAATATTCTGTAAAGATGATGTATATACGTATAAATTAATTTACACAGGTTTAGATGGAAAATCACATACTAAAACTGGACATGTTACCTTAATGAAGTAATAAATCACAAGGCCAGAGCAAAAAACTCTGGCCTTGTTATGTCTTTGGGTGTATAAAATTATTTGTTATATTACTTAAAATTATACCATGAAAGCGAATCAAAATTCGATAACGATAGAAATTCTAAAATCACTCGAACCTGAAATTAAAATCTTGCTAGATAAGCCTGAAATTTGGAAATCTCTAGATGTTGATTACTTCCCACCTCGAGTTGAAAGACTGTACACGACTTATAATGGATTCAGAATCCATTTACACACAATTCATCCAACAGAAGCTGAATGTTTATATCATAAGCATAAGTGGCCAGCTGCCTTTAAACAGCTTCAAGGTGAGTATGAGATGGGAATAACATACTCTGAAAAGGAAGTCAGCTCAACAGAAGCCTATCTGCTTCCGACACTATCTAAATTTATCATTTCAGCAGGTAGTTATTATCAAATGACGCAAACAGATTGCTTACACTATGTTAAGCCCCTAAACAAAGTATCGAGGTCATGTATGATTACTAAAGACTTATATCCTGAAGCTGAATTTCGCAAAGAAAGTCTTGATGGAAAATTATGTGAATTAAGTCAAGAAAAAATCATATCAGAATTAGAAATTTATAAAACTTTACTATAAAATGGAAAACGAAAAACAAAGAATCGTAGATATGCCAGGTGTATATCTTAAAAATGATGAAAACGAAATCGAGTATAAGATAGTTACACTCGAAGAAAATAAAGGTACTAAATTGTTTTTATGTGCAGTCGGTGAACAATGGACTGACCATGTAAAAAATACAGTTCTTTTTAAAATCACTGATACTGGTAATGGCATTAAGATTGGTAAAAAGAATTACGAATCAGTTAAAGAATCAAAGACTGAAGATGGTATTCTATATCATGATGCAGAATATCTTCGCATTTTATTAAATTTCAATAACTCTATTTCACACAGACCTTCAAGTTACTTAGTATTGCTTGAAAGCGAAGTAGCAATTTAATTACAAAATGATACCAAGATTATCGGCAGCCAACATTACAAAGCTTAAAGAAAACGAGATATTTGTTTTCGGCAGTAATGAGGGTGGAAAGCATGGGAAAGGAGCTGCTAAAGCCGCATTAGGCTGGGGTGCAAAATGGGGGCATGCCAAAGGCTTACAAGGTAGAACTTACGGTATACCTACAAAAGATAGTTCTATAAGAAGAACACTTTCTGTAAATGAGATTAAACCCTATGTCAATGAATTTATTGAGTTTGCAAAAACTAGACCAGACTTAATATTTTTAGTTACCGAAATCGGTTGTGGTTTAGCTGGACATAAAGTAAAAGATATTGCACCACTTTTTAAAGATGCAATAAATATAAGTAATATACATTTACCAAAGAGATTTTGGCATAAAGTTAAACCGAGAGAAAGTAATAATTTATTCTAATGATAGAACACAAAGCAGTAGAAAAATGGCCATACGTTGAGTATTGTTTGTCAAATAAGCCTAGAATATTTTTAGCCGGCTCTATTGAACAAGGCGTCGCGGAAAATTGGCAAGACAAAGTTGTTAGACTTTTGGCTGACAGAGATGTAGTATTTTTAAACCCAAGACGTGAGAAATGGGATAGTTCATGGAAACAAAGTATTGATAATCCACAATTCTTTGAGCAAGTTAATTGGGAATTAGATGCACTTGAGAAAGCTACTCACATCTTGATGTACTTTGACCCAAATACTAAAAGTCCAATTAGTCTTTTAGAATTAGGTTTATTTGCAAGAAGCTATAAAATGATTGTTATTTGCCCGGAAGGATTTTGGAGAAAGGGTAATGTAGACGTTGTATGTGGCAGATATTGTGTAAAGCAACTAAACAGTCTTGATGAATTTATTGAAAATTTTGACAACATAATTAATCATGATACAAAATAGAAAAGCAACATTTGATTATTTTATACTCACTAAATATAGTGCAGGTATTATCTTAACAGGTCCTGAAGTTAAATCAATTAGAAACGGTGATGCTAATATTGGCGATGCTTTTTGCTATCTTAAAGACGGTGAATTATGGATTAAAGGAATGTATGTTAAACCCTACAAATATTCTAGAATAGAATTTGAACCAACTCAAGATAGAAAGCTTTTATTAAAAAAGAAAGAGCTTAGAAAGATTTCCGATGAACTTGCAGATAAGGGTAAAACTTTAATTGCTCTTAGTGTAGCAAATGAAGGTAGACTTATTAAAGTTAATATCGGTATTGGTAAAGGTAAAAAGAATTATGATAAAAGAGAGACTATTAAAAAACGTGATTCTGATAGAGAATTACAAAGATATCGTTCATAAAAAAGCCAGTGACGAGCGAAATCACTGGCTATGTCCGTAATCACTTACGGTCCTAAGAGGGTCTTCAAACCCAATATCTTTATTTACCTTGGCCTCTGTACTTCTTTGTATAATTCTTAGAAGTTTTCAATTTAGAGCTTTTCTTTTTAGAATGAACTCCTCTTCTTTTAATCTTAACTGTTTTACGTGTTGCTGTTATTGAATCTTTAGACTTTGTTGCCATGGTTTTTTTAATTTATGTATCAGCTATTAACCTAAAAGGTCATTAAATAATTCATCAATCTTCCAATTTGGCATATCAAGATCCATCTTAAATAAGATGTTTCTTAACTTTTCTTCTTCTTCTCTTTGTTCATTAACAAATTTCATTGCAAATGTATAAGTATCATGGTCATTATTTTCTTTTGCTAAATTAGCAATAGAAGTCCAGTCTGCTGTAACTTTCATTTCGTGTGCTAGCCCAGATTCTGCTACCTGTCTTACACTTTGATAATCAACTGGAACTGGATTACAAGAAGGTACAATTGCACGGCAATTTTTCTCAAAAATATACTTATAAATTTGCGACATGTGTGCTAATTCCTCATCTGCATATTTAAAGAATAATGCAGAACCGCCAATCCAGCCCTTGTCATCTAACCATGAAGACATCGAGCGATATATTTGTGAACTGTTTAATTCATTAGCAATTTGAGCATTTAAAATCTCTGTAATTGCTGGAATTAATCTAGGCTCATGTTCGATTGCTTCAGCAACCATATGCTTCTTTTCAGCCGTTTGTTTATTGCTTGATTCAGATATAAACTGTTCAAATGATTTAAAATGTTCCATTAATAGATTCTTATTTTTTTTATATATCTCTGTATTAAGACTGTACTCTAGACTTCAGGAATGTGGCTACGTAGTCTTCGCCATATTGTTCAATAAATTCCTTAGCTAATCTTGTACTATCCTGCCATATTTTATGGCCATCAGATTTTAATTTACTTACTACTTCATCTCTACAAATATCTACTGCATGTACAACTGCAGCCCAAACTCGCTGGTCCATTATGTTTACAGCATTTTTCGCAAGGCTATTAAATAGTTCCATAAATTCAGGGCCTACAGAACCTGATGTACTAGAGTCCCATGTAACACCGTATGTCGCAGCACCTGTTGCGTTTTCATTGATAAACTCCTCGTAGGTTTCTATAATACGTACTATCTTTTTCATGATGTATTTATCATCTAAATTTTGGGGTGTAGAACTAATTTGTTATATTTACTTAAATAAAGATATGATGCGAAAAATCTATATTAAACATGATACGATTTCTACATTAGAATGTATTGCTGACTGTAAGCAGTCACAAATACATTATGCTAATCCTAAATGCGTAGAAGTCAGAGAAAATAAATACAGTGATATTATCTATATTGTGGACGTGCTTATTGCACTTTGGTGTCATAAATATAAAATACAAGCAAAAGAAGCTTATTACGTCGCAGATAGTAGAATTGATGGATATCCTATTATAAAAATAAGAAATCAACTTTATAAAATAAAACCTATGGATTGTGGACCCGCTGAACTTGAGTATATTAGTTCACTTGAATCTTGCTGTGCACCTGATACAATAACTAAAGGCGGAGAAATGATTGACTATAAATCAACAGTTACTGTGAAATTATCAAAATCACGTAATAGCGTTGACAATAAACTTTTATTATTAGTATGAGAACAACTACTGTAACTCAAAATAGAACACATCTAGCTAATCAAGTAGCTAAGGATTGTATTAAAGAAGTAATCAATGAATATAAAAATAATTTTCCGGAAGATGTAATTCCATTTGAATATGAGGATAGCTGGATTGAAGAAGATATACCTAATCAATTTGGAATTAAAAGTAAAAACATATATCTCTTTATAAGAGTTCTATTTAATACATATAAGTATGCAAAAGTAGATAATTATTATTGGAAGACAGGTCATACTTCACATATAATAAAAATGGAATTTAAAGAAAACGAACTTATTAGTGAAAGTTATACTAGATTAAAGAATCATTTTATATTTGAAATAAAGCACTACCCATTATATTTACAATTTGGACGAGCTGGATTAAACCCAGTTAACATTAAAGAGACGTATAATGCCCCAGAAAAAGTTTTACTATTAAATAAATCTAAATTATTATTATTAATATGATTAATGAATATGAAATATTACAAGACTTAGGCTCTAAGGTTCTAATAGCTACACTATGCGGTTTAATTATAGGATGGGAAAGAGAATTAAAAAGTAAAGTTGCAGGTATTAGAACAAACGTGCTAGTTTGTGCTGGTAGTGCAATATTTACTGCAATTTCAATTTATATTTATGATTCAAATGTTCAAATTGCAAATGAAATTTCAGCTAATCCAAATTCAGACCCTTCTAGAATTATTGGTCAGATAGTAACAGGCATAGGATTTTTAGGAGCAGGTGTAATTTATAAGAATGGAAATAAAGTAGTTGGTATTACTACAGCATCATTTATTTGGATGATGGCTGCTATTGGTGTATTAGTTGGTATAGGATTAATATTAACTCCAATCATATTAACAATAGGCTTATTATTTATTACATTATCATTTCACGTATTAGAAAAGAAAATTAAACCGGAAAAAAATGGAAGAAACAAAAACGACGACGAACAAGAAGTCTGAATGGTTAGACCAACTTGAGAATGAAATCATCCCATGGGTCGCGACATTAATAGATAAAGAAAAAGCTCATAATGAATTTTTAAGAAATTCTAAAGTTGAATTAGAATTTAAAAGAGGTACTTGGCATTTCCCGTGGGTACCTGAAATTGAATTAAACATTAGTGAAATTAACGATATGATTAGATACTCAAACACTATGTTAAAACATTTTGAAACTAGACACGGTGAATACATTGAATTTGTAAAACAAGAACGCGCAAAAATTAAATAATATGGACGAGAGAAAAGTAAACGCATTTTATGAAGAGCATAAAATGAAAACAGGAAAAGAATATCGATTAGAAGTATTAAAAATGTCTAAGGAAGATATTTATGATTATCTAGATTGGAAGCATGGCGATAATATACATGAATGGCGTAAGTCTTTATGGGAATCTGAAAATAAAGTTAAACGTCTACAAAAAGAATTAAGTGAACTTCACAAGAGACGTGACTTTTTTATTGATAACAAGGAAATTAAACCCCTAATATAATGGCAGCAACAGGAAAAGATGTTGATTTTTGGATTAAAATGGCCAAAAAAGACAAAATGAAATATATCATATCTGTATGTGATACTTTTGATTATAGTGACTATCCAGTCTATTGTAAAGATGATAAGGAACTAAAGAAAAAGGAAAAACAGTACAGGAATGAGAATATGCAACGTATTAATGAAATAATAACTATAGACTATGGAACTAATAATAAAAGAAGCCGAAAAAAAGCCTAAGATTGTAAATTGTTACGATGTTGCAATTGAGTTCATGGAAGGTGATGCAGATGGGACTGAATATCATACAATCAGATTTAAAGAATCTTTACTTGAAAATAAAGAGTTTAAAAAAGAATTAGAAGATTTCTTAATATGCGTTAATGCATGTATAGAAAAAGATAACAGAGGCCGAGGTGGCTTCGAAGACCCATCTGATTTAATTAAAGAATATAAGGAAATTAAAAATTGGGCTAAATATTGTGCTGATGCTTTAGATAATATTGAAGATGAATATGACGAAGAGGATTATCAAGATGAGTTCGGTTTAACAAAGGAAGATTTATTTCTTAAAAATGAGTTTAGACAAATGTTTTTACACTATGTACCGTCATATAGTGAAGGATGGTACGATAGTTATAGAAAATTACATATCAATTATTATGATAGTAATGGTGATAAGTTTCCAGTAGAAATTAAATTTTAATTAAAATTAAAAGAAGAAAAAGGACGAGCATTTAAAAAAGCTTATCAGGGAAAAAACAGAGATGGAAACCAAAAAAGTAAAAATAAAATATGTATGGGGTTTACCATATGTAGTTGAAAATAGAATACCTAAAATAGGTGATATTGTTGTTGAGGAATTAATGACAGGTATATTTGATTTATTTGAAATTCATACCTTAAATGATATTGACGTAAAAACACAGTGGCCTGTTCTTGCTAAACCAGATGATATTAGATATCACTGGATTCCAGGACAAGTAATGCACGACCATGTTTATGATTTCTATAAAGACGGAACAGTTGAGGAAATTTATGATAAGGTTAATACTCTAAAGGATATTCATGAATGTGAAGTATTATTTGAAAAAACAATAAACGGTGCATTAATTTTAAAATTATGAAATATATTATAATAGCTATCCTGTTTACATTAAATGTTCAGGCACAATTAGTAGTTAATAAAAGTCGGTATTACGGTGATGCTTTAAATAATACATCAACTTCTATAGTTAAAAATAGAAGTAATCTTTGGTTCGTATCAACTTCTGAACAGTCTGGTGCAAGTCAATTTGTTTTAAATAAAATTAAAACAAATCTAGATACTGTATTTACTAAGAAAATTACTTTAGTCAATACTCACTACAATCCTAAAATTCAATTCTATAAAGATACTATTTATATAGCCGGTTATACAAATGCACAAGGTTTATTAGATATTGAAGTAATTAAGGTTGATACTCTTGGTAATATAATACAGGCTGTTTATTTTGGCGGAAGTGGTAGTGATATTCTAGAAAGCTTTGTAATAGATAAATTTGGTAATTTAGTTATAGGTGGTAAAACTACATCTTTAGATTTTCCATGTTTAGGTTCATCATATCAATCAGCAACAACTGGAGTTATGGATGCTTTCATTATTAAAATGAATAGAAACTTATCTACAATATGGTCTACATATCTAGGTGGAAGTAACTATGACGATTCACATACACTTACTGTTGATTCATTGGGCTCAATTTATATAGCAGGTAATACACTAAGTGTTTTATTTCCAATTACACCTGGTGCTTATCAAAATACCATAGCAGGTGGATTTGATTGTTATATTTCTAAATTTAATTCAAATGGTAATTTATTACATTCTACATTTTTAGGTGGAACGTCTACAGATGAGATATTAAGTATAAAAGTAGATGATAATAAATTATATGTTGCAGGTTATACAAGTAGTAATGATTTTCCAGGATTAACAAGTGTAAACGGAACTGATGCTATTATTGTTAAATTAGATACAGCTCTTAATTTTATTAGTACAAAGAAAATAGGTGGAAGTGGACAAGATATTTTTAATAGTATTTCTATTTTAAATCATAGACTTTTAGTAATAGGAGAAACTGACAGCCCAGATATTACTACTATTAATGGTGTACAGCCTTCATTTGCAGGTTCAACTGATATTCTTATTGCGATATTAGACTCTAATCTTAATCATTTTACAATTTCATATTTAGGTGGATTAGATTATGATGCAGGATTTAATTCAGTATATCTAGATTCAATTTATATTTTAGGTAGAACGCAAAGTTCAGTATTTCCATATCAATCAAATTCACTATTTGGTGACTATGATAATATAATAGCCAAGCTGTCAAGTAGCATATATAATTTCATTTTAGAACAGACTAAGTCTTCTTTACTTATATTTCCTAATCCTAGTAATGGGACAGTTTATTTCAGCCAAGAAGTTAAATCAATAGAAGTGTATAATTATAATGGGCAATTGATAAAAAGTAATCAAAGACAAACGAGTATTAATATAGAAAATTTAAATAATGGCATCTATTTATTAAAGTTAGATAATGCTATTTATAAAATAGTAAAATACTAATGGCTAAGATATTTAAGAATGGTAAATATAAAGGTAAAAAAGCCGATTGGGTAAAATCAGTTGACCCTAATTATTATAGGTGGGCGATGTGGAATGCACCAGGTTTAGTAGTTGATACTGACGCACCAAGAGAAGCGCAATTTAGATATCCCCCTATGAAGCCAAATGAAAACTTTGAAAATGAAGGCCCATGGGAACCACCCGTATAACTTTGGGCTTTATTAATTTTTACTTATATTCATAATATGATTGACAGATACTTATATGCAGATATCTCACAAAGTGTAAGAGATAAATGTTTCAGAAAATTTGGTGGAAGTAAATTTCTTTTTTTCGAATTTCCTAGCGAGAAAGCTAAACACGAGCATGCTCGTATTATGAAATTACCAATTGCTAAAATATATGAATTTTTAGCTTCAGAATAACTTTGGGCGTTAGTTTCATTTAGTTATATTTACCTATAATTAAAAATATCCATGAAAGAACTAATCGAAAACATTGATACTTCAAAAAGCGCAGAGCAGATGATACAAGATATGCTTGCTGATTATAGAAAAGCAAGGGGATTTGATGTAACAGAATACATTAAACTTAAAGGTCGTGCAATTAACAAATTCTTTAAAGATAATAATCTAGATGCCGCAGTTATTGGTATCTCAGGTGGTGTTGATAGTGCAGTAGTTTATAAATTACTTAGATATGCTTCACTTGAACATGATTCACCAATCAAGAAAATTATCGGTGTATTAATGCCAATCCATTGTCCAGGTACAACAGGACAGTCTGATGCACTTAAAAGAGGATTGAAAGTCGTAGAACTTGATGATGTTATGCATTATTACGTAGATGACCTTACAGACGCCTGTAAGGCTTACGTTGAAAATGTAAACTTTCAAGAACCTGACTTAGATAAACACGCCGACAAGTGGAGTATTGGTCAACTTGCTTCAATCGTTAGAACTCCTAACTTATATTTCAGAGCAGCTTTACTTCAACGGCAAGGTTTCAAATCAATTGTAGTTGGAACAACTAATCGTGACGAAGGAAGTTACATTGGTTTCTTTGGTAAAGCAAGTGATGCAATGGTTGACTTACAACCTATTGCCGATATTCACAAAAGTGAAGTTTATCAAGTTGCAAAGGCACTGGGTGTTCATGAGAGTATTATCAATGAAAAACCTAGAGGTGATGTATGGGATAATAAAGTAGACGAGGAAATGATTGGTGCCCCATATTGGTTTTTAGAATACTATTTACTCTGGAAGTCACAATCAAATAATAAGATTGATTCGTTTAAATACCAAGAACATATGAATTGGATGAGTCGAGTACTCGATACTGAATATGGAAAACAAATTACCGAATGGCATGATAACATTATTGCTATTCATAATAAAAATAAACACAAATATCAGGTAGGTAATCCTGCACACTTTATAGATGTAATGGAACGTAAAATACCTGGTGGCTGGAAATAACATGAAAGAGAAAATGAAATATATTTTATTGGACAGTGACGCAGGTTGCGTATTCTTATGTAATGAGATTACGGAAGAGATTGAAAATAAAATCATAGAAGGTTATTATCAATTAATTGATTTAGAAACAATGGAAACAATTAACAGTAACAGAAACGGTTTATTTAGAACAAAAATTACAAATTATTAATTATGGAAATAGAAGACGTAGAATTAAATGTACACGAGATGGCTGCAGTAGAAGATGCTGTAATAGCTTTATCAAAGGGTTTAAAAATTACAGAAGCAGAAGTTATTCAATTAATTGAAGACGGCGGTGTTTTAAACCCTAACACAATTAAAAGTCATAGATTTAAATATATGATTGATGAATTAAGAGCAACATTTGACGCATATTAAAATGGTAACAAAAATTGTAACAATATCAGATACTCATGGGAGACATGGTTTAATTAAAAATATACCTGAAGGTGATATTATTATTTGTTCAGGCGATATCACTACTATGGGACATAAGTCAGAAGTTATAGATTTCTTAGATTGGTTCAACTCTTTAACTCAATTCAAACATAAAATTTTCATAGCAGGTAATCATGATTTTTATTTTGATACTGAATATAAAGCCTATACTACAAGAGGTTCAATCAGACATAAGCGTACAAATACAAAAGAGGAAGAACTTATTGAATTATTATCTAATTATCCAAATCTTATTTATTTAAATGATTCAGGAGTGGAGATAAATGAGATAAAAATATGGGGTAGCCCAGTTCAGCCGTGGTTCCATGATTGGGCATTCAATAAACAAAGAGGTGAAGATATTAAAAAACATTGGGATTTAATACCGAATAATACTGAGATATTAATAACACATGGACCACCATATTTACATGGCGATAAGACAATAAGAGGATATGATAATGTCGGATGTGAAGATTTATTAGAAGCCATTTTAAAAAATGAAAATATCAAAGTGAATATTTTTGGTCACATTCATGAAGGATATGGTATAACAGAAGAGGCAGATAAGATATTTATTAATACTTCTATTTTAGATATTTATTATGACGTAAGAAATAAGCCTGTTTGTTTTGAATGGGACAGTGAAACTAAAAAAGCAACTATTTTAAAATAATATGGAAAACATTATTTATACTACAAAACCCGAAATAGACAAAATCCCCGGAGGATGGGAGTCAAGTTTCTTTCCATTTTTAAGAGAAGTGCATAAGGGTGAAATTGGAGTTGAGTCTGGACCTAAAAACTATGGTAGAGCCCATATTTTTAAAAATCTATTCACTGAACGTGAATGCGATGAAATGGTTAGAATGTTTATGCAATCTCCAAATTTTGAAGATGTAAGTATTCAAGGTAGAAAAGATGTTCCTGATGATAGAGTCGGTAGTATTAGAACTACCGTATGGAATACAGGACTTGCCGAAGAGATGTGGTATAAAAAATTCTCAAATATATTATTTAATAGAAGTGTATTCTCTAGTACTACACCTACAGATTGGTGGCAAGGTGATAAATCAAGACGAATATGGTATACCCATGGAATTTCACCAATGATGAGGTTTATGAAATATGAAAAGTCAGGTCAGCACTACGCTCATTATGATGCAGGTTATATTTACCCAGATGATAACTTTAGAACACTATATTCATTTGTACTTTATTTAACTACTAGTAAAAACGGCGGTGCGACTAGATTTATTCAAGACAATCAAAGTCATTTAAATGTTTGGGAAAGAAATCATGAAGATTGGATTAGAGAAGCCAGAGAAGATGAGGTTGTATTTAAGTCTGAAGCCGTGAAAGGCAATGTACTTATCTTTCCACATCGCTACTGCCATGATGTAGAACAATATTTAGGAGATGAACCAAGAATTATAATTAGAGGCGATATCATTTTTAAAGCAAATAATGAAAACTATTGATAAAATAAACGAAGACTATTTCTATGCTGAATTGTATAAAAGACATGGAATGGAATTTATTGAAGAAGCAGGTTGGTTTCCAGACTCATCTGAAGTTGGTTTTTTAAGTAGAGTTTTTTTACATGAAATTGTAACACCTGTTAATCATCTAATTAAAGATAATAAACTTAAGAATGCTAGTAAACCGTGTGTTCTTATTAATACTGGGAGTTTTTGTCCTATACATAAGGGTCATATTGAAATGATGGAATGTGCTAAGAGAGAACTAGAACAATATGGATTTGATGTAGTAGGCGGTTACTTTTCACCTGGTCATGATGAATACATTTTCTCTAAAAATAAAGAACAGTCTATTCCTATTAACTATCGTATTCAATTAATTAATGAAGCCATTAAAGATATTGATTGGTTAGCAGTCGATCCATGGGAAGGAATCTTTACAGATGTTGCAGTTAATTTTACGGAAGTTGTTCGTAGACTTGAACTTTATTTAAAAGAAATACTTGGAAGAGATATTCCAGTATTTTTTGTTTGTGGTAGTGATAATGCTAGATTTTCTTTAACATTCGAGGATAAAGGAAACTGTGTAGTTGTTAATCGCCCAGGATATGAAGATAGATTTAAAGAATATGAAAATAGAATTGGTTTCCACCGAGATAGAATATTCTTTGCCGATGGGGATAATTCAATGTCATCTACAGAGGTTAGAAAAACATTTAAGTGGAATAGACCTGAAAAGAAACATTTACAATTAAGAGTAACTAATGATGAATTAGACAATGAGATTATTGAATTACTTAAACCTCATTATAAATCTATCACGAAACATGACCTAGGGCAACAACGTCTTAGATTTTGGGATGATAATAAAGATACTAATGTTATTAGTCTTGATAGTTTAATTGATGGTACATATAACTTTGAAATATCTAGAAAGTTTGATTTCTTTGGTATGAAGATGTTAGGTTATACAAGAAGACCTAGTACAAAACCCCAATCTGAACAAATAGATGCGATTGATAATAGTTTGAGTTATTATTTATTTGATGATGATATTCATACAGGCGGTACAATGAGACACGCTAAAAAATTATTAGAAGATAATCATATTAAAATATGTGGTATTAAATCATTGAACGTTAATTATAATGAAGATGAAATACTAGATGCAAGAGATTTTATATTTGGTTTAGTTAACTCTGGTTTAGTTATTCAAGTGCCAGGTGGAGATACACATGGCTCAGCAGTAAGAGTTCCTTACATATACCCATTCGTTGACCCGACATCGAGATGCTCAATTGATAAACCACTAGAATTTTCTATTAAAGTCTGGAAAATGAATGTCGAATATTGGAGTAAATTTAGCGATACATTAGGCGATAGAAAACATTTATGGAAATTGTTTAATGGGATTAATGGTGTTGGCCTAGAAACTAAAATAAGTGACATATGCCTATTTTACGCAAATTACTTAGAAATGTTGAATAGCGAATTAAGACAAGATTAACTTTGGGTGATACGAAGTTATTGTTATATTTATTTAAATGTTAACAGAAGACGAAGAAGAAAATGAAATGCTCGACGATCTTGACTATATGTACACATTGTACAGGAAAATGTTAGATAATAAGCAAACAAGTATTACACAGCTAAATACTGTGATACGTGCATTGAAGGCAGTTCATAGATACTATCGTAATAATGATGACGACGATAAAATAATAATTGAAGACAATGAGTAAACAATACATCGATTTATTAGGAGGAGATTTCACAGAATGGATGACATCACCTGAACAAATTGCATTATTCGAAAGAATGTGCGAATTACAAGAATTTTGTAAACGACCAGTGCCTGAATGTTATAAAGAATTATGTGAAGCTTTAAATATTGAGGCGCAAATTAAAGGTCTGCCTAAACGTGCAACTATACAAGCAGACCCTAGTTTAAATTAATATGAAAGATAAAATCGATAATATAATTTGGATGATATTAATTATCTGTCCACTTACGCCTTTAATTTTTTGGAAATGGATGTAGAGAAAATAAATATAATATTTAGAGCTCTAAATAGATTAGGTACACATATTAGTGAACGAACTAAGAAAGATGGATTTTATGATTATATTGCTCACAGTGAAAATGATGATGGTGACCCAACATTCAGGTTAGTCATAGCAGATAGTGAAACAGGTAAAGAATTTGGAAATGTATTATTTGATGAAAATAATTTTGAAAATACTTTCTACGATAATTATAAAAAATTTGCATGTAAATTTAATATGCAAATAGATGGATGTTTAAATGAATGGACTAATAAACCATGGACGAAACTGCCTATGATTGGTAAAGATTCATGGAAGAGAATGTTCCATGAAGTTTATGAAAAGCAAGAAATTAAAATAAATAATAATTTACTTTTAGTATTATGAGAATAGTAATTAAAGACCTAGAGCATCTTAAGCAAGTCTTAAATGATTTTGATATTAATTATAGTAAATGGGGCTATGGTGAGTCAAGGACACTTGATGAATTATATAAAGAAATCGAAGATGGTGAAACTGAACTGTCAGAATTGGATGGAGAACTTATAAGAACAGTTACTGTAGTTGGTATAGTAGTTACTTGTAATGATTTTAAATTAAAAGAAGATAGACAAGAATTTATAGATGGTCGAAAAAGACATAGAGAACTTAATGTATCATGTGCAGAAAAATTAATTAAAGGTGAAACACCTAAAGAAGCTGCAGTAAGATGTATTAAAGAAGAACTTGGTATTGAAATTCATGCTTCTGAATTAATACCTCGTATTTCACATTCAGATATTAATATATCAAGTTCATATCCAGGTTTAAAATGCGTTTATCATCGAAATCCATTTAATTATGAAATGAAAATGGAATTTTTTAAGCCAGAAGGTTACCAAGAATTTCAAGAAAACAAAACTACTTACTTTATTTGGGAATAATGACTACAGGAGAAAAAATAGAAGAATATATCTGGAAATGGTTTAAAATGAATAAGTTTCCAGGCATATACACTAGTTTAGATTGGGAAGATAAGACTGGTTGTCAAATTAACTTTGAAGAACAATATCACCAGAATTACCCATCTCCCATAGGAGATAGTACATTTTATTATAATAACAGTGTTTCATTATATGAACAGTGGTGTGAAATTACCAAAGACTGGAATTGTAGTACTAAAATGTTTTCATTTCCAGAATTAACAGAGCGTCAATTTTACACAGATGTTTTAAAAGAGTCAAGTGAAAATTTACTTTTATTAGTTTAACTCACAAAGATATTAATCTTTGGGCTATAGTATTGATTTGTTATATTTACTCTATAACAATAACTAATCATGGTAAAACCTTTTATTTACAAGCAACACGCAGAAAGTGAAATTATAAGAGCAGTTAATGATATAACTGCGATATATCCGGAAGGTGAACCTTTCTTCGATGCCATGGATGATTTTCTAATTAATATGGCGAGCAGGTCAGTCTATAATGCTCTATTTGAGATGGCCGCTACTTTGCCATTAATACTTACAGGTGGTTTTGGAAAAAGAATAGCTCGAGGCATAGACTCTGGTGAATTTCCAAATAGACCATACATCCTATTCAAAGGCGGCCTAAGAAAAGGTAATAATCCAGAAGTTATTAAATTTAGTATTGACGAAATAAAAGATGATACTAAATTCGTCTTTGTTGATGATACTATTTATGGAGGTAATACTTATTTTAAAATTAAAGAGTTTCTTAAAATAGCAGATATTAAAGTAATGTGTTGCGTTGTTGTATATGACGGATGTCCACATATGCGCCAAGGTATATTTTCTATTTTTAGATATTATGACCACTTTAAAAATGTTAAACCTAATTTTGAATTTTCAGTATAATGAAATTACTTGCAAAACCTATAACGGAATTTACTTATGAAGAGTTAGCTGAGCTTGAAGGATATGTACGTAGCCATGAGTTTATAACACATAAAGGCAAAATGTGGCCTGTATATTCTCAAATGCTAAATGATAAAGCTCAAAAGAATCGTGATGCCAGAAAAAAATTACAATTAAAGGAAGAAAATGAATTTCCAGCGATTAAAGCCTTTACAGATAATTATATTAATAAAGGTTCTCTAATTAAATTAAGAAACACTAAAAATAGTGGTTGGCGTGAAGTTACTAAAGTTGAAGGCAATAATATTATTGGAATGTGTATTCACGGTAAATGGAGTGTTTCTGAACCAGGTGAGAAGTTTGCATATACCGGCTATTCATCGAGTAATCATATTAGTAATTTAGTTGGCTTTAAGAACCCAGAAGATGGTAAATGGTACGATAGAAAATGGATAATTGAAACTGGTAAAAAACTATTATTATGAACCATGAACCCATTATACAATTAGTTAAAGAGGCTAAGCGTTTATTAATTATAGCGCAGCGTTATGAAGATGCTGCTATTGTTAGAGAACTTGAAGCTATAATGGATATCGATGGGTCAAAAATATCAGATAGAAGCTTAACTGCGATTTGTACAATACTTGACAGAATAATAAACAAAAAATAAATATGAAAAAAATAGCAAATAAAATAAATGCGAAAAGATATATTGGACTAAGTCTAGTTATATTTACTGCAATATTCTTAACAATAATTCAATTAGTGGCCTTAACTGGAGATGAAGTTTATTGGGCCTTTGTGCCATTTACTTTACCAATAATCGCAGTAGGTTGTATTTTACAATGGAACTTTGATTTTAGTAATTCGACATTTGCAGAAAAGCGCAAAATGGTAATAGAACTAAATGCCCCTGAAGAGCTTTATTAAGCTTTGGGGGGTCGTATGATTTTGTTATATTTACCTATAATCAAAAACTAATATATGAAAGACATTTGGAAATTAAATCGCGACGGTTCTCTTGCGACATTTTATCGTTATTTTTATAAAGTTGATACATTACCCAGAGATGGTTGTAATTACTTCTGGCTTTGCTTACTCGCAATTATATTAACTCCATTTGTTTGGCCAGCTTTAGTTTGGAATATGCGTACAAAAAGAATTACTTTAAATACATCAACTAAATATATTGGTGGTAAAGAAGTACGATATACATATTATTATATACACAATTATGGATGGCACCAGACTGGCTTAGGTGCTGTATACAACTTTATCTTATTTGTTGTAGGTGCAATGTTCTTAGGTCTGTTATATAAGCTTCCTGGTTCTGCTGCTATATTTTCAATTGGAGATTCAATACCTTTTATTTTCGCATTTATATTAATACAATTATCTGGCATTTTAGGTATTGCGATTGTATATTATGGAGGTATGTATTTGATTAAATGGATCGCAGCTATATGGCCAGAAAAGAAGCAACCTCAAACTGAAGAAGAATGGGACGAATATTATAGAAAAGAAGCTGAAGAAAATAAAAAGATAAGAGAGCGTGAAGACTATAAAGAAAAACACCCTAATTTCTTTAAATTAATTATAATGCGAATTGTTTCATTTAAAGAAAAGAGATGTCCAATTATAGAATGGGACGAAACTAAAACACCTAAAGACTTAAAATAATATGAAAACATTTTATAAACTTTCAAATGAATCGGTTGAGCTAATGGAAAAGCTAAACCAAGCATTAGATACTTTAGCTGAATTACATGTTTTAAGTGATGATGTTACTGATTTGCTTTCTAGAGATTATATGCAACTATTTGCATTATTTCAAGAGTGGCATGATATGGAGTTCTGTGATGTAGATGTTATTAGAATTTTAGGTGACAAAAACGAATTTGAACTAATCTCTATAGATTTGCTAGAATTAGAATCAAGAGGATTAATTATAGAAACATACAACGATAACGATTAATATGAAAAAAGAAAACTACGACTCAAGAGAACATTACAATGATGCTAAAAGATATCAAAGTAGTCCAGGTAATAAACCGCAATCACTAGCTGAACAGTTAGCCGAATTTAATAAATCCCCAGAACAAAAGAGACGTGAACAACCTCGACACGAATGGTTTAAAGACCTTTATCACTATTTAAACACAAGTAGAGAAATCACATGTTCTATTTCACTATTCAATTTTGTATCAAGTAAATACAGAGATGATTTTGATAAATTCCACACAACTGGAGCTAAATTTAGTGAAATTATTAAATTTGTAAATAATAAAGCAGACGAACTAAGAGAAATATAATATGAATTGTAGTTATAGAATATTAAAGAACGTCAATATTGGTGCCAGTGTTAGAAAAACTGCAGATAATTCTACAGTGCCTTTTGACAATGAACCACTAACAGGTATGAAAATTGAAAGTTGGAGTAAACAAGGATTTGTTCTATCTCATCCTGATCTGCCTGAAGTTCCATATCACCAAAATAAAAGACAAGTTTGGCTAGACTTTAATCAATTGCCACTTAATCAATTAAACATTGAAATGGGTATTATCAAAAACCCACTTACATTCGTTGAACGTTTAGTTGGACGTGGTGGAACTTCAATGGTACTTTTACGTGCTGATACATTCGATTACTTAGAATTACTTGAAGATAAAAAGTCTAAAGACGAATCTCCAAAGTATAATTATACAAATCTTAAACCAGGTGACCAAGTTATAAGCTGTTTGTGTAGAGAAGGCAATGTAATGGCATACTTGGGTAAATTTACACAAGTTCAATTTGAAATTAAATATATTTATAATTATCATGGAAATGGCGATTCATATAAATATGTTGTATTTGAAAATGCACCTGAAAGATTATTTTTCGCCTATAAACAAGGTAGTACATATAATATCACTAGTTATGCCATCACAAATAAACATGTTGTAGAATTATATCTTGCTAAAGATAAAGGCAAGTCGTTCGATGATGGTGATAAATTTAAAGACTTAGAGGCCAATCAAAAAATAATTATGTATGCTGCACACTCAAGCGTATATCAAAAAGAAACAAAAAAAGATGCACTTCTAGAATATTTAAAAACTGAAGATATTTCAAGTATTGGTAGTTTTTCTGACGCTGCACTTAAATATAATGTATTTAAACGTATGTGTTATATTACATCAGAGCCTAAAGAAACTATTGTTGATAATGCAGTTGAGTTCTTTAAGTCGATTAGACCAAATAAAATATATTTCAAAACAGAAAAAGAATTCAAAGATTTTTATTCAAAACAAAGCAGATATTAATTATGATGGAAATTTTAACTTTTATCTTTCAAAGCTTTTGGCACTTTTTAGGTGCAGCTATATTATTAGGCATGTGCCTAAATACTATATTAGCATTTTATACAAGAACTCTTAGATATTTTAATATACGAAAACATGGATATCCTCTAAGGCATTGTGATGCTGATGGTGATTTACCAACTGAAGATTAATTATGACATTAGAAATTTAAAATGGAGCTTAAGCTCCATTTTTATTGTGTTATATCTTGAGGAAATTTCTTCTCATACGCTCT
>Ga0307378_10002329_pt1 | contig 29365 bp, 28 predicted proteins | sample UN1MG_FD_202238 | JGI IMG/M metagenome (GOLD analysis project Ga0307378, IMG submission 202238) | Soil microbial communities from Risofladan, Vaasa, Finland - UN-1 | ecosystem: Environmental > Terrestrial > Soil > Coastal area > Acid sulfate soil | place: Finland: Risofladan, Vaasa | collected... | reverse complement strand
TTCAACAGATATTAGATATCATCCTCTCTGCCGGATTTTCCAGGTTTCCTGTGTATAAAGGAAGATTAGATAACATAGAGGGGCTTATTCACGTGAAAGATGTAATTCCTTATCTTATTGATAATAAGGAACTTAACATAAATAAAATTATAAGAAAGCCCTTTTTTGTTCCTGAGCTTGCTTCTTTAGAGAATGTTTTGCTTCAGATGCAAGAGACCGCAAACCATCTTGTCTTTGTTGTGGATGAATTCGGGAATATGGAGGGAATTGTAACCCTTGAAGATATTATCGAGGAGATAGTAGGAGAGATTCAGGATGAGTACGATCCCAAAGAAGAGTGGTTTAGCCAAGTTGAGGAAAATGTATATGTAGTCAAAGGAAGAACTTCCATCAAGGATGTTAATCAGAGACTTATCTTTGAACTACCGGAGAAAAGAGAATACACGACTTTAGCCGGTTTTTTTCTTTACGAATTTGGGAAAATACCTCAAGAAGGGGAGGTTTTAAGCTACGAAGGTTATAGATTTGTTGTTGAAAAAATGAGCAAGCGTCATATAAATTTACTCCGTATTATAATAGAACAAAAAAATGAAGATAAAGCAGACGAAAATCGTCGCCAAGAATAAGAAAGCTTATTATAACTATGAAATACTGGAGAGTTATGAAGCAGGTATTTCTCTTGTGGGGAGCGAAGTCAAGTCTATTAGAGAAGGCAGGATAAGTTTAAAGGAGAGCTATGCTGAAATTAAATCAGGTGAAATTTTTCTTAGCAGCTGTCATATAAGCCCCTACGAAGCTGCGAACATATTCAATCATGATCCTATAAGGGTGAGAAAACTTCTACTGCACCGCCGGGAGATAAAAAGGTTAACAGGAAAAGTAATAGAAAAAGGTTTAACGCTTATTCCCACGAAGGTTCTGATCAATGATAGAGGAAAAATCAAGGTGGAAATCTCCCTTGCCAAGGGTAAAAGAGCCTATCAGAAAAGGGAATCTATTCGAGAGAGGGACCGCGAGCGCGAATTTCGGGCAGAGCTAAAGAAAGCGTGGCGATAACTCGTAGGCCAATTTTATCGCCTCTATCATACTTTCAGGATTGGCCGTTCTTTTGTTAGCGATATCAAAGGCTGTACCATGGGTAGGAGAAGTGCGAATAAACGGAAGACCCAAGGTGGTATTAACCCCCTTTTCAAAAGCTTCTAGCTTGAAAGGAATGAGCCCCTGATCATGGTAGAGGGCGATGACGATTTTGTCTGGATGATTTAGAGCCTTCCGGAAAACAACGTCAGGTGGAAAAGGTCCGCTGATTCTCATCCCTTTTTTCTTGGCATGGTTTATGGCAGGAATGATTTCCTCTTCTTCTTCAGACCCGAAAAGCCCCTCCTCTCCAGCATGCGGATTCATCCCTGCAACCAGGAAATGGAATGTCTCAGGCTGGATTTTTTCCGTATGCTTATGGAGCAGGAGGAAAAAATCACGAAGATCTTCTTTTTTTATTTTTTCTAATGCGGTCTTCAAGGGGAGGTGATGGCTAAACAGGGCTACTTTTATTCTTTCCGACCAAAAAGTCATGATGGCTTGAGGGTAGACCTGGCTGAGGAAATCTGTGTGGCCGCGCCATTTTAATCCTGCTAGTTTCCAGGATTGTTTTGATATGGGCGCCGTGACAAAAGCTTGTATAGTCCCCCTTTTTGCCTCTTCGAAAGCTTGCTTGAAGAAGAGAAAAGATGCCTGTCCGTTTTCCTTGGAGGGAGATCCCTTTTTTACGGTTTTTAATGGGTTTTCTACTTCTAAAAGAGATAGAGAAGGAAAGATGGTCTCTTTTGTTTTATCAAAAGGTTGAATATCTAGTTCGAGGCCCAATGCCAGCTTTTCTTCCTCAACCAGTAGAGAGGAACCAAAAAGGATGTAAGATATCTTGGGAAGGGAATTTTTAGACGATAAGGCCTTTAAGACGATCTCGGGTCCGATTCCCCCTGGATCCCCAAGAGTTATCCCTATCTTGGGAATATTCATTATTTTTGTGTTTTTTCTTTTGTTTCTTTAGTATCATTCAGCTTATATAGATACTTGATGGTGTCTTTATAGATTAATAAATTGGGAGCTTCATCTCTGTTGAGTTTTATACAGTTTATATCATACCATTCAATATATCCTTCCACCGTTTCTCCGTCTTCAAAGACAACTCCCATAGGAGTTTTTTTGTTCATCTGTTTCAGGTAGTAATAGTTTTCTGCATGAGTATCGTAGGGGGGATGGGCTTTCTTTTTGACTGATTCGCGATGCATCTTTTCTTTTATCTCAGATAAGTTTGGTCTAATAAGTTTTCTATTCATAATTTACCTCTCTAAGATTTATGCTGGATAAGAAACTTAGACGTCGTTAAAAATATAATAGCATCATATTCATAAAATATCAAGGATATTGAGAAAGAACAAAGCATGTTTTTTTTAAAAAAAGGGGTCAGGTCTTGCTTTTTTGCCTGTCCTAATAATCTTATACAAACGCATTAAAATTTCATTGCAAGGAAGAAAGCGACACAGATATCTCCGGTCTATAGGATGGAAAAAAGTGAGGGGAAAAAGGGGACAGTCCCCTTTTTTTAATTTTCTATCTGCGATAAATCACTGTCTTCTTTCTTTCAGAAAAAGGGGCCTGTTCCCATTTTTACAGATATCTCCTATCTTCAGGATGAGATCTTGCCATGTTCCTCCGCCCATTTATAAAAAGAGCGGGGTCGCCCGCAATCTAATGCATTAGAATAAATAGCGTTTGTATGAGTAAAGGCAAAAAGCAAGACCTGACCGCACTAAGAGGGAAGCGTCAAACGGTAGAGGAAGGTTTTTTCAGGGTTTGATACAGAAGAGGAAGGACGAAGAGAGTACAAAGCGTGGAAGTAAAAAGCCCTCCGACTACAACTGTAGCCAGTGGCCTTTGAATTTCTGCGCCTGGACCTTTAGCTAAGAGCAGGGGTATGATACCAAATATAGTCGTGAAGGTCGTCATCAAGACCGGCCTTATTTTTAAACTCACTCCTTTGATGATGGCGTCCTTCATCGTGGCTCCCTGGAGAAGGTGCTGACGGAAAGAGAAGAGAAGCACAAGACCATCTTCCAAAGCAATTCCGAAAATAGCGATGAATCCGATGGAAGCAGGGATGCTTAAATAGAGCCCAGAGATTTTCAGGGCTATTATTCCACCTGTAAGAGCTAAAGGAATATTGATAAGGATGACAAGGACTTCCTGGAAAGAATAGAAGATAGTGAAAAGGAGGAGCGCAACCAAAGCTAAAGTAATAGGAGTTATGAGAGTCAATCTTTTGTTTGCCCGCTGATGCAGTTCGAACTGCCCACCGCATTTGACAGTATATTCGGGGGGAAGATCTATGTTTTTTTCAATTTCTCTCTTAGCCTCATGCACAAACCGACCGATATCCCTTCCTCTGATGTTACATTGAACCGTGATGAATCTTTTGTTATGTTCTCTGTTTATAAGGCGCGGACCCACGACATCTTCTATCGAAGTCAGAAGTTTAAGTGGGATTTGGCCTCCGCTGGGAAGACTGATTAAGAGATTTTCGATTTGTTCAATATTTTCTCTGAATTCGGGCTCAAACCTTATAAAGATGTCGAATTTTTTCTGACCCTCATAGACCTGACCGACTGTAATCCCTCCCACAGCGGCCTCTATTGTTTCCTGAATATGGCTGATATTCACCCCGTAGCGGGCGATTTGCTCTCTCAGGATAACAATCTGGATGTGATTTTTCCCTGTGAACTGTTCGACCTGGACATCCGCTGCTCCTTTTATGGATGCGACAACATCCTTTATTTGCGTGGATTTTTCCTTAAGGATATCAAAATCTTCGCCGTAGATTTTTATGGCTAACTGAGCCTTTACGCCAGTTATGAGTTCATCCAAGTTGTGGGCAATGGGTTGGGTGATGTTGAGGTTTACTCCAGGCAATTCTGCAAGACGGTGTTCAATTTCTTCAAGAAGTTCATTCTTCGTCTTAAAATATTTCCATTTTTGGATGGGTTTGATCTGGATGAGAATTTCAGCATCATTCACAAAATGGGCGTGGCTTCCTACTTCCCCCCTCCCTATCCGACTTAAAACACCGGTGACTTCAGGAATACTTTTTAGTTCTCTTTCTATGGAAGTCGCCATGGAAATACTCTCTTGAAGGCTGATGTTTGGATCAAGCATGGCTCGAAGGTGGATTGTCCCTTCCTCTAATGCCGGGATGTATTCTCTCCCCATAAAAGGTATTAAGCCAATTCCTGTTATGAAAATAATAAAGGTGATAAAGAAGACCCTTTTTCGGTGTTTCTGGCACAGTGCAAAAAAGGGAAGATAGGTTTTTTATATGTTCCTTATCAGGAATGGTTCTTCTGTTGGCCTTTTCTTTCGCCTTAAAAAATAATAAGCGAGGGCAGGAGCAGAAACCAGGGCGAAGATCAGAGACCCGGCCAAGGCAAAGGATATTGAAAAGCCCATGGGTCGAAACATGATCCCTTCTACCCCGGTAAGAGTGAAGATGGGGAGGAAAACAAGGATGATTATTGCGATGGCAAAAAAGAGAGGCCGACCTACTTCTTCTCCAGAACGAACAATAGCCTGCATCTTTTTATCTGGGGAGATTTGGAGATTACGGTGGGTGTTTTCGACAAAAATGATGGCTGCATCGGCAATAAGGCCTATGCCTATAGCCAATCCCCCAAAGGACATAAGATCCGCTGCCAGATTTATTCTTTGCATCATGATGAAGGCAAAAAGGATAGAGAAGGGCAAGGAAAAAACTGCAATCAGGGCCGAGGGAAAATCTCCCATAAAAAGAAAGAGCACGAGTATGACTAGAATAATTCCGAGAGCCAAGTTTTATGATACTGTTGAAAAACATTTCTTGACTAGGGCTGCCTGGTTGTAAAAGGGTACAATTTTTATGCCGGGAGGAAGGGACTTGTTTATTTCAGCGATTCTCTCCTCTATGTTTTTGATGACCTTAGCAGTGTTGGAGCCGAAGAGTTCCAAGACCATGCCCACAACTTTTTCCCCCTCCCCGTTGACCAGCGCGGATCCTCTTTTTAGTGCCGGCAGTATCTGAACTGACGCGACATCTTTTAGAAATATCGGAGTCCCTTGATAGTTGGCGATAACGATATTTTCAAGATCTTCAAGATTTTGGACGAGCCCAACGCTTCTGACTATGTATTTTTCTTTTCCTTTGGTGATGAAGCTTGCCCCGATATTTTGATTGTTTTTCCTGACTTTTTCTGCGAGATCAGAGATTGTAAGGTTGTACTTGAGAAGAGAATGGGGACTGACAAGAATTTGGAACTGTTTGACATCTCCTCCTATGCTTAAGACCTGGGATACTTCAGGCACAGACTTTAGCTCATATTTTATCAGCCAGTCCTGGACAGTCCTGAGCTCGAGAGCTGGATAGTCCTCTCCTTCAAGATAATATAGATAAACCAGGCCCAGACCTGTCGCAATCGGTCCTAAGACAGGATTATGTGCCTGAGCAGGGATGTGTTCTCTGACCTCAAGAAGGCGCTGGGAGACAAGTTGTCTGGCCCAGTAGATATCCGTCTTATCTTTAAAATATACATTGACAGTGGATAGGGCAAAGGTCGAAAATGAGCGGATATTTTCAACTCGAGGCAAACCAAACACGGAAGATTAGATAGGATAAGATATGAGTCTTTCAACCTCTTCAGGAGCCATGCCTTCGGCTTCTGTGTAGATCTGGACGAGAGGAGGGGAAGGATCAGGGAAGACATCTATGGATAGTCTTTGAAAAGAAAGAAAGCCTAAAAAGGCTATTATTGAAGTTGCTAAGACTATAAAGAGTCTTTGTTTTATAAAGAAACTTATGATTCTGGGAATCATCGTTCCCGATTAGTCTTTAAAATTGTTATTTTTCAATTAATGGACATGAGCGGCACCAAAGGATTGCTTGGTGAGCTCGGCTTTCAGGTTAAAAGCTCCCTTTATAACTATTTTTTCTCCTTCTTCTAAACCTTTGGCTATGATCCTTTTATTTCCTATTCTCTCACCCAATTCCACATGGATGACAGCAAAAACATCTTCCTCTTCGAGTTCCTCTTCAAGGACAAAAACTATTTTTTCGCCGTTTATATTTTGAATTGCTTCTTCTGGTATGGCCAGTATTTTTTTCTCTGTTTGTCTATTTTCTACATTGCCCTGGATGTACATGTTAGGTTTGAGCAGCCCCTCGTCGTTTTTGACTTCGACTCTTATTTTTATGGTTCGAAGTTTTTCATCTATTAGATCGCTGATATAAGCGATTTTTCCTGTGAATTCTTTTTCAGGATAGAGAGGAGATTTGATCGTAACTTCACTTTTTTTGCTTATATACGGCAAATCTTTCTCGTAAGCATCTAAAAGAGCCCACAGAGTATTGAGGTCTGAGCCTGTAAAGAGTATTTTTTGTGGATCTACATATTCTCCTACAATGACATCTCTGAAGATAATTGTCCCATTTATAGGGGAGAGGATACATAGATTTGGATTTGCAAGATCAGATAAATCTTTTTCCTTCTCCGGAGAGTCACAAATTTTTATGAGATCATCTATTTGTTTATGATCTACTCCGTACGAATGCAGGATTGACTCTGCAGCCCCGTATTCGGTGGAAAACTCTGCATACTCTGCTTCACGTCTCAAGTACTCCTTCTGCTCTATAGCCTTTTCTTGAAGGAGCATCTTTGCTCTTTCGACATCTTGGCGGCTTAGATTTAATTTTGCTCTGGCTTGCAAAAAGGCAGCTTAGGCTTCGACGAATTCTGGAGAATTAATCGTAACCAGAATCTGCTTTTTTTCACCCTATCTCCTAAATCTGAGGAGAGGGAGACAACCTTTCCCTTAACAAAGGAAGTGATGTGAGCAGTTTTATTTTGGTTGAGCGCGAGGACACCTGGAAGAGTGATTTTTGAGGCAATATCCTGCTTAGTGGCTTTGCCGACTACGATTCCCCATTCTTTCTGCTTTTTTGCAGACAGGTGCAGTTCGGGGTGTTCCTCGCCTTCGTGCAAATTAGCTTCTTGTTCGTGTTCCTGTGCTCCTTGGTCGCTAACTTCAGGCGCTTGACCATCCTTCTCGTGAGAGAGGGATGAAATATTCTTCTCCTTGCTTCCGCAAAAAACGAAGACGAGTAACGAAAGGAGAATAATATATTTTTTCATTTTATCTTTTCTTCGCTAGCTCACAATAAAGCCGCCTTATCATCAATCAAGCTTATCTATATATTCTATAGAAATTGGGGATTATTGCCAAGAGGAATTTTCTTCCCTGTTTTTAGATCCGCCACAAGTAAGAAAATTTGATGAAATAATAGCGGCCCGCTCTTCTGAAAATTCCTGATTCGCCTCTTTCCTGGTTGTCATCTATCCTGAAATAAAAGACTGTGCCGGGCCTTAACTCGTAACTCAGAAGGATGCTGGTGTAGAGTTCCCCTTCGTAGTCGTCGTAGTCTGTGATAAGCCGCAAGGATAAAGGACGGGAAATTTGATAATTGATTCGCTGGCTTATGATGTTGATTTCGTAATCTTTTTCTCCACCCTTTTCTCTGTCGAACATAACATTCTTAAAATCATATAATAAGCGAAGATTGGTTAAAGGTTTCAAAGTGAGTGTTATTCCAAAGGAGGTTTTATAGCCTATGTAAGCCAGAGTATTTTCAGAGGGGCTGGCCCCTTCTTGCGGTTCGAATTGAGTGAAGGTGTCGATGATCGCCGCTTTTTCCCAGAGGGGATTTTCAAGCTTTCCGTCAATCTTTGGCGGAGAATGAAATTCCGGAATATTTATTTTATAATTCTCTTCGTTTTCCTGAGAAAAAGAAAAAAGGGTAAAAATATAAAGGATGCTGGGAATAATTATAGTAGGCAGAGTGAATTTTGTCCTAGTTCTCATGCTTGAACGAAGTATTTAGCATGAGGTCTTAATTTCAAAGTCATTTTCTTTTTACAATTAAAGACAGCGTTCTAAGATCTTCCTTTTCAGGCTATCTTTTTCCTCAGCTTTCCTTCGAAGATAGAATAAACAACCGGCACGATTACTAGAGTAATTAGTGTCGAGCTTATCAATCCTCCGATTACGGCCCTGGCCAAAGGCGCTTGGGCAGATCCCCCGGCACTAAGGCCCAGTGCCAAGGGGAGAAGCGCCATGATTGTTGTCATGGCTGTCATCAGGATAGGCCGCAGGCGCCGCCGGCCGGCCTCTTCGATAGCTTCCTGCATGGGCATACCATCACGCCGTCTGAGGAGATTGGTATGGTCCACGAGCAAGATGGCATTGTTAACCACGATCCCTCCCAGCATGATGCATCCTATGTATGACTGGACGTTGAAAGTTGTTTTGGTAAAAAATAACATCAGGATTACGCCGATGGCAGCCAGAGGCACCGAGAACATTACAACGAACGGATCTACAATTGATTCATAAAGGGATGCCATTATCATGTAAACCAGCAGCAGAGCCAAGGTGAGGCTCAGCAGAAGCTCATGGAAGGCCTTTTGCTGCTCTTCGTAATCGCCGGCAAAGATTATGCTGAAATCCCTTGGTATTGGAATAGATCTAAGGCGCTCGCGGGCATCAGCAAGAACAGATCCCATATCCCGTCCGCTGATGTCAGCATAGACGTTGATAATGCGCTCTTGATCTTTGCGTTCGATGCGGACCGGGCCTTCTCGAGGCCGAACATCCACAACGTTCCGCAAAACAACCGGCCGTCCCTCTGTATTGGTTAGAGTCAGGTCCAGGATATTATCGAGATTCATCTTTTCTGAATCCTTGACTTTGACCCGAATCCAGTATTCTCTTCCGCCCTCACGATAGTTGCTGGCATGAGTCCCAGATAGTATTGTTTGAAGCGTATTGGCAATTTGAGAGACTGTAAGCCTCATGTCCGCCGCCTTCTGCCTGTCAATGATGATAAGCTCCTCCGGAGTGCCGGTTTCCCGGCTCAACCGGGCATCAGTTACACCTTCCACATTTTCAATAACAGTTTTCACCTGTTCAGCAAGAAGATTGGCGGTTTCAAGGTCATAACCTCGGATCTCGACTTGCATCCTGTCTCCTTCACTCGTTCCCATACGCATAAGAAAGAGTCCTTGTCCGGGCCGCGTTTGAATCACAATTCCCGGAATATTGATAAGCTTGAGGCGAAGTGCGTCAGCAATCTCTTCACTCGACCTTGACCGTTCGGATTCAGGCTTAAGAGAAATTCTGATATTTCCTCTGTAGGCACCCGCTCGCCAGCTTGATCCTCCCATGCTTTCCACCATGCTATTGATTTCGGGAATTTCTTTCTTTACGATAGCAGCGATAATTTTAAACTTTTCGTCCATAACTTCGACTCGAGTTCCCACACTCATTTCACCGCTGACTCGAACTTCCCCTTCGTCCGCGGAAGGCATAAACTCACTTCCAACAAACCGGATGAGAGGCAGACTTCCGATGAGAAGTAAAGCCGCTATCCCCAGGACAAGTCCACGATGACCCAAGGCATAATGGAGCAGATTTTTGTAACTGTTCTCCATTAGTGTAAAGGACTGTCTGCTGGTTATCCAAATTTTGTGTTTTAATGTCTTGCTTGTTGATGTCTGAATCTTTGTTATCCGCAGGATTTTATTCGAAAGCATGGGGACAAGAGTAAGGGCAATAACTAACGAACAAAGGAGTGAAAAACTCACTACATAGGCAAGCTGCTTGAACATGATGCCTGTCATGCCTCGGACAAAAACCATCGGCAGAAATACTGCCAGGGTAGTGAGAGTGCTGGCAATGATGGCAGATGTAACTTCTGCGCTGCCGTTAATTGCTGCTTTTAAAGGAGAATCACCTGATTCCTGGAGGCGATAAGTGTTCTCCAGGACGACAATTGCGTTATCGACCAGCATGCCTATGCCAAGGGCAAGGCCACCCAGAGTCATGATGTTCAGTGTAAATCCACCGAAATATATAAGCGTAAAGGTAGCAATGATAGAAATTGGTATAGCGGCAGCGATAATGATCGTGCTGCGAAAGCTGCGCAGGAATAAAAGCAACACCAGTACGGCTAATATTCCGCCATAAAGAGCTGCTGAGCCGACACTTTTGATCGAGTTCTGAATGTATTTTGAAGTATCTATGATTGGGGTCAACTGGATTTGGGGGATATCCAGTTTAATCCTCTCAAGCTCGCTAAAGACTTTTCTGGCTATATCAACAGTGTTCTTTCCCGATTGCTTATTGATAGATAAACGAATTCCAGGTTGTCCGTCAATCCGGACAATCCTTCTGATTTTTTCCCAGGAATCCTCAACACTTGCGATTTCCTTGAGTTGGATGGGGACACCTTCGCGGACAGCGACGACCGTATTCCGTAGTTCTTCCAGGTCAGTATATATTCCTGGTATGCGGATCAGAACCTCAAGGTTTCCCCGCTCAATGGTGCCGGCAGGTACGTCGACATTCTCCGATCTTATTTTGGCGAGTACGTAATCAAGGGGAAGGCCGATCGCCTTAATTTTATCAGCGTAAAGATTGACATGTATTTCCCTTTGAAGGCCTCCCCAGATATCAACAGAAGCAACTCCAGGCACGCGCTCTATACGGTACTTGATCTGGTCATCGAGGATGCGGCGCATTTGGACAGGGTCCAAGTCACTCGAGGCACCGAGGATAAGAATGGGAAAATTCGCCGGGTCAAACTTGCGCAAGCTTGGCCTGTCTGCGTCTTCCGGAAGACGCGGGATTACGCGGTCTAGGCGGTCCCGAATATCGTTCGCTGCATCATCCAAATCCGTGCCCCAGTCAAAAGTAACGCGGACAGTGCTGTTGCCTTCTGATGAACTCGAATAGATACTTTCTACGCCAGGCACAGCACTCAATGCTGCTTCAATAGGACGCGATATTAACTCCTCGATTTCTTCAGGGCTTGCATTTTCGTAAGAAGTTTGAATGCTGAGGGTTGGATAGGTGATATCCGGCATCAAGTCAACGGGCAGGCGGCTGAGGGAAACCACACCCAGAATAATTACAATCAGGACTATCATGACAGTAAAAATAGGATGTTTAACTGAAAATTCAGATAGCTTCATCTTTTTTCTCCTTGTCGGTTCTGATCACTCTTGTCTGGAGGTTTAGAATCAGGTTTATCTGTAGCGGAAGTTTCCTGCCAGTTGGGAGGCAGGATGATTGGACTCCTGTTCCCAAGAAGATGCTGCCCCAGTGTTACCACAAATCCTGAGAGAGAGGCTGGCTCGACAACCTCAGCCCATTCACCGCTGACAATGCCAAGACTGACAGGAACGAATTGGGCAATCTTGTTCTGGGTGTCTGCCAGGAAAATGCCTTGTTGATTTTCACGTTTTACCACTGCATTCACCGGGACAACTGTCGCATTGTTTTGTGTGACAAATTCAATTTGGGTGTTGATAAACATGCCAGGCTTAAGAAGTTCGCCTGGATTGGGAATTTCGATCTCAATCCTTGCCTCACGCGAAGTTTCCTTTAGCAAGGGTGCTATGCGTGCAATCTTTCCGCTAAATGTTTTTTCAGGAAACGCTTTGCTGGACACAACCGCGTTTTGACCTGTCTTAATGCGGAAATAGTCTCTATCAGTCACATGGATGACAGCGATTATCGGCTGGATCTCGAGGATTGAGAGGATAGGGGTATTGGGCGTAAGCATAGCTCCCTGATCAACAAAACGTTCTCCGACGACCCTCTGCTCGTAGCCGCTTTCCCATGATGCCCTGATTTGTGTGTATGATAAACGAACCTGCGCTCCCTTCAGGCCTGCTTTCGTATGAGCAACCTGGGCAACGGCAACCTTGGATTTTGCGTCTTGGGCTTCGTAAGCGGCCTGGGAGGTATCGAGTTCTGAATCAGACGCTATTCCTTTTTTGTGAAGCGTCTGCGCTCTATCGAGTCTCCTTCTTGCAATTTCTAATGAGCTGCGAGCTTCTTCAAGGTTAGCCTGGGCTACCTGCAGGTTTGCCTGAGCCTGGGCAACCTGTTGGGCATACTCCTTATCATCGAGAACCGCAATCAACTGACCACGTTCTACCCAGTCTCCGATATTGACCATGAGCTTCTCCAGGCGACCGGAGATCGTAGGCGCGACCACGAACTGCGACTTGGGATAAAGAGTTCCCGTAAATAGTCCCACATCACGGATTGTAGTCCTCTGGACAGCCGCTATTTCAACAGCCACCGGGACTTGCATCTGCCCTATTCCGGGTTCCTTCGAAGACTTTGAAATTCTTTGATAGACTTGCCAGCTGATAATGCCAAACGCGACAAGGGCTATGAATATCCAGAGATATTTTTTTTTCATGCTATTTCTCCTTTCCTGAAGATAACTCTTTATCCTCTTTCAACAGAAGCATGCGTGTTCTCCTGGTATTGTGTTAGAAAACATGGATTATTATACCTGGTTCGACAAATAGAATACAGAAACTGCTGAAAAGAAGCATCATGATAAATTCCTGGCTCCGGGTCTGTGCTTCTGCCGGTTGACTTCTTCTATTTTTCAATTTTTTCTATTAAAAAACGTATCTTAAACGATACTCATTCTCCGATTATTGCTGAAAATTTGATGTTTTTAACTTTAAGACTTACTCCCATGGCTCTGTTCAAACGAGCCAAAGAGAGGTTGTAATCAATCATGGCTTTAAGCTCATTTGTCTGGGCAGTGGCCAAATCTGTTTGGTATTGAAGAACAAAAAATGGTGTTGTGATGCCAACCTTGAGTTTCTCCTCCTCAGCTTCGAGTGTTTTCGCAGATAATTCCCTGGCAACTTTGTAGGCCTGAACTCTTTTATAATCAGTCTGCACCGCTCTCACCGCATTCTTTATTTCAAGAAAAAGTTGCTGTTCCTGGTTCTTAAGCCTCAGCATTGCTTGATCCATGTTGACTCTCGCCTGGGCGTAGTCTGCACGGGAGAGGAGGGTGTTTAAGGGTATATCGAGCGTAATTGCTGCAGACCAGTTGTTGTATCTGAAATTAAAGGCGTCTTTCAAAGCAGCAGATGGATCGCCTGGAATCGTCCCAATTATAACACCCGAGAAAGCATTATCGTTAAGATACAAAATCTGGTTTCCTGTTATGCCCGGGCTCCAGTAGGATGCATTTAGACTTAAATTCGGAAGAAGTTGATTCCTGCTATAGCTCAAATTTAAATCTTTGTTCTTCAAGTCTATTCTTGTTGCGTTCAAATCCGGACGATTCTCCATGGCAGTTCGAAGAGCCTCATCGAGATTCACTTCCTTTTTTTCGTATGCGGGCTTATCCAGAGGGATTATTGTTGCTAATTCAGCTCCTTTTTCTCCTGCAGCGAGGTTGATGATTGTTTTTAAACGATCCTCGCTATCTTTAAGTACGGCCTCAGCTTGCAGGATGTCTGCTTCTCTGGTAGCCACTGCGGACTGAGCGCTTAGGATTTCTATGGGTGCTAAAGTCCCCACTTCGACAGCCTTCTTGTTTTTGTCCAGCAGGTCTTGGGCTAATTTCAAAGACTGTTGCCTGACCTTGAGGTTTTCGATGCTGTGGACCAAATTCCAGTAAGCCTCCTCCACACTGTAAATCGTTTCCTGAAGCACTCTTTTGAGCTGACTTTCTGATATGTCCTGGTTGTTCCTGGCGATGATGATTTCTCTGCGGTTTACCTTAAAACCAAAATTTTTGAGGAGAGGCTGGCTGAAATTGAAAGTTAATGTACTTCCATAGCGGGGATTAATAGTCTGGAAACTTCTGGTCGTATCTGACTTGTAACCGTCGAGAGAAATAGAAAAATTGCCGCCTGTAGGAATGAGTTGTGAGATCTGCGCTGAATAGTTGTTGGTTATAGTTGAAACCTGGTCAGAGGCATCAAGAAATGAAAAAGATGCAGAATTGGTGTCTCTTTTGTCAAAGCTGAAAGAAAGGCTTGGCATGAATTTTTCCTGGGCCTTGGAGACGGAAATATCAGCAAGTTCCGGGTTCAAGACCTCAATGGCAACATCGAGGTTGTTCTCCATGGCTTTCAGGATGCAGTCCTCGAGCGAAAGGGAGAGAGCCTCTTCTTTTTGTTGGGCCAAAGATGATGTAGCCAAAAATAAAGTTAGAAATACAAAAATTCCTAGGGTTCGCTTCAACATTTCAATCCTCCTTGATTTGAATTAATAAAAAGCAGGACAAGCCTAAAAAACTAGAAAAGCGAGGCAAGCTAGAAATGCGAGAAAAGCCAAATTTCGATTTCAATTTTTTTGCCTGTCATGTCCGCTTGGTTTTTTTACTTGATCTTTTTTATTTGCTCCGATTAAAATATGCTAATTTTTTCTCCTATGTATGATTTTTTTTTACTCGTATCTTAATGCTTCAATCGGGTCCAACTTAGAGGCTTTGCGGGCAGGATAGAACCCGAAAAATACTCCTATTGAGCCCGCAAACAAGAATGCAAGGGCAACTGATCCCATGGAAACAAGAGTTTGAAGCTCGGTGAAGCGAGATATCAGTTTAGAACCGACAATACCCAGGCCAATTCCCAAGAAGCCCCCCAATATGCTTAAGACAATGGCTTCTGCCAGGAATTGAAGCAGGATATCTTTTTCTCGGGCACCGACAGACATTCTAATGCCGATTTCTCTGATTCGCTCGGTTACAGAGACAAGCATGATGTTCATAATCCCTATTCCTCCTACAAGGAGGGAGACAGAAGCAATCGCTCCGAGAAGAATGGTCATGATCTCTCTTGATTCTGCCGCTCCTTCGGCAATTTCCGACATGTCTCTTACTTGGAAGTCATCCTCTGCTCCTGGAGCAATTTTGTGCCGAATCCGGAGGATCTCCTCGATTTGCTCTGTTGCTTCTGTTGTTTTGGCTGCGCTTACGGCTGAAATATCTATCGAGCTAATCCTGTCGGGTCCTCCGATAAGCCTTCTTTGGGCTGTAGTATAGGGAACAGTGATCATATCATCTCTGTTAAACCATCCGCCTGATTCTCCTCTCGATTTTAAGACCCCGATCACCCTGAAGGGGATTTTCTTGATCCTTATGATCTGCCCGATAGGGTCTGCTCCTTCAAAGAGATTTTCGTTCACTTCACTTCCCAGGACACAGACTTTTTGTCCGGACCTGACCATGTACTCATCAAAGAAAATTCCCTCGTCGACTTCCCAGTTTCTTATTTCCGGATATTTATCGCTAACACCGTAGATAGAGGTATTCCAGTTCTTATTTCCGTAAATGATCTGGGCTCTTGTTGAAACTGAAGGAGATATATATTTTACAGCATCCGCTTTTTCTGCAATGGCTTTGGCATCATCAGGAGTAAGATTTTCGTATGTTCCTCCGCCGCCATGGACGCCACGATAGGAACGACTTCCAGGACGGACAAAAAGCAGGTTTGTTCCCATTGACTCGAAACGTTTTTCAACTTCTCTTTTAGCTCCCTGCCCGATGCTTATGGTGGCAATCACAGCCCCAACACCGATGATTATGCCCAGGGCTGTGAGAAACGAGCGCATTTTATTCCGGCTCAAGGCCCTTAAAGAAACACGGATCGTTCTCAATGTGTTCATTTTTTTATTCCTTCATTTTGATGGCTATTTTAAAACAGGAGTTTTATATATTTTCTTCTTTTATGATTTGGCCATCCCTGAGATGCATTCTTCGGCGAGCAATCTGGGCTAGTTCAGACTCGTGCGTGACCAAAATAATCGTTATATTTTTTTCCTGATTAAGCCTTTTAAAGATATCCATTATTTCGTTCCCTGTCTTTGTATCCAGGTTTCCTGTTGGTTCATCGGCAAGAATCAGAGAAGGATTATTCACTAGGGCTCTGGCAATGGCTACCCTCTGCTGCTCTCCACCAGAGAGTTGATTTGTCCGGTGAAACTCTCTGCCTTCCAGGCCAACTATTGAAAGAGACTTGCTAGCCAATTCTCTCATCTCTTTTTTAGACATGCTTGAATACAGGAGGGGAAGCTCGGTGTTTTCTATTGCAGTAGTGCGGGCGAGGAGATTAAAAGTCTGGAAGACAAAACCTATTTTTCTGTTCCGGATACGGGCCAGCTTGTTCTTATCAAAAGTAGAAACTTCCTCGCCTTCGAGGAAATACTTTCCCTCTGTCGGTTTATCCAAACAGCCTATGATGTTCATCAGCGTCGATTTGCCGGAACCTGAGGGACCCATGATAGCCAAGAAATCGCCTTCGTTTATGTTGTAAGACAGATCTCTTAAGGCATTGACCTGGGTTTCGCCAACTTTGTATATTTTTTTAACATTTTCCAATTGAATGAGATGGTTGTTTTCCATATTTACATTCTTCCTTTTTTTTGGTCTTATGTTTCAGAGGGGGGAATGTTTCATCAAAACATCCTGAACATTCTCCTCGTGGACGTACGACTGTCTTCCTGTCCTGAAGTCTCGCCAGTGATCACAAGCTGCCCTTCCTTCAGGTTCCCCGAAACGACTTCTGTATAGCTGTTATCAGTGACTCCTGTTCTTACGAAAGCCATTTTGAGTTTTCCGTTTTCATCTTCCATCCAGACCCGAGCGAAGTTTCTCATCTGTGCTCCCTGCAGACCAAATCCTCTCATCCCAGAGGCATGCTGTCCTGATCCAGGTCTTTGGGCACCTCCTCCTGGGCGAGTCCCCTCAGGCTGGCTTGAACCCCCTCTTCTTTCTCTCATTTCCTGCCTCATGCTTTCCATGAGCTCTCTCATTTCTTCGGGACTTAAAGAAGGATTGAACCGGAGGGCAGAGTTTGGCACTCGAAGCACGTTTTTTGCTTCTCCTGTCACGACTGAAGCCGTGGCAGTCATGCCCGGCCTCAATTTCATCTCAGGATTATTCACTTCAACGATAGTTGTGTAGGTGACAACGTTTTGGACGATTTCAGGAGAATAGCGGACCTGGCTTACCTTTCCTGTGAAATTTTCATCAGGAAAGGCATCGACGGTGAACCTGACTTTCTGACCTTCTTTTACTTTCCCGATATCGGCTTCGTCCACACTGCACTCCACCTGCATTTTGCTCAGGTCATTAGCAATCTGAAAAAGAACCGGAGCTTGAAAACTGGCAGCTACAGTCTGTCCGATGTTGACTCTTCTGTTGATAACGATTCCCTCAATGGGCGACCTGATGATGGTATAGGTCAGGTCCACTTTGCTTGAGTCGAGTTGAGACTCTGCCTGTTCTAGCCTTGCTTCTGAAGATTGGATGTCAGCCCTGGCGCTATAATATTGGGTTTCGATGGTTTCTTTCTCTTCAAAAGATATCAAGTCCTTTTCAAAAAGATTCAAGGCACGATCATATTTTTTCTTGGTATTTTCAAGAGTGATCTTGGCTTTTTCGAGGGAGGCTTCGGCGCTTTGATAATTAGCTTCGTTTTGTTTAACCTGGGTAATGAATTGAGATTGGTCAAGCTCGGCTATAACCTGGCCTTCCTTGACCTGGGAATTATAATCCACGTAAAGCTTATCAATCCTCCCTGAAACTTGACTCCCAACGTCAACAGTGGTCACCGGGTTTAATGAGCCTGTTGTGATAACCAAGGCTTCAATGTTTCCTTTATCGATAGCCTTTTTTTCGTATTTTGAGATATCGTTTTTGTTGCGGCTGAATAAAAAAAGAACCAGAACAACTCCGGCGATAACAACAAGGATAGCAGCACTGATAATGATTTTTTTCTTCATCTTTTTTCTCCCTTATCTTTTCCGTGGTTTCTTGGATGTTTTTTTCTTTTCTCCATTTCTTTTTTTCTTTGAGAAATGTATTTCTCAATCATAGCTTCAAATTCAACGACTTGTTCAGCAGTTAATACATTTTTAATTTCATTTTTCAATTGAGACCGCATGCTCGAAAGGCGATCATCGATATTTTTTCTCAAATTTTTGAATCTTTCCTCGTTATTCTTAAAGATTTCTCTTATCTGTTCCTGCTGCTGTGGAGTGAGGCTTAATTCCTGAGCCATCATTTCTAGAGAAGGAAACCGAACAGAGCTCCTTCTTTTAACTCTTTTTTCTACTTTTTTGTCGATGAGGTGCTTTTCAAAAAGAATTCCACCGATGAAACCGGCAGCAAAGACCACGATTAAAGAAAACACAATCCAGAATTTATTGTAGTTTTTCATGGCAAGTATCTCCCAGTTGAGTTTTTTTCTTCCATTGCGGTGAAGATAAGCATCATGTTTTTGTCTTCGACTTTTTCTTCTTCTAACAATATTGTTGTTTCTTGTAGAGGGTCTAGGTTGCGAAGCAGAAGATCTCCTGATTCACTGAGCTCTTCTTTTTGCGGGGGAATAAAAAGAATTAAAACGGCTGCGAACAGAATAACCAGAAGCATCGAAGCGGGAATGGCCCTTATGGCCCACTGCTTCCAAAGTGACCATGGATCATATTTTTTCCTTTCCTCCAGCTTGGGCTTGAGGCGTTCCCAAAAATAGGGTTTAGGTTCTGGGAAGTCTTTTTCTTTGAGGGCATCGAGGATGCTTTGATATTCTGCTCTCTTTGTTTGACAGTGGGGACAGCTTTCCAAGTGCTTCTTTAGTTCATTCTTCTCTTCTTCTTTTAAAAGCTCATCAAACGACCGATGAAGAAATTTCTCAACTTTTTTACATTTCATGATTGCCTCCTTTCTGAATAAAGAAAGGTGCTAATTTTTTCCGAAGCATTTTCCTGGCCCTGTGCAGACGTGAATCCACAGTGCCTGGGGATATTTTCAGGATTTTTGTAATTTCCTCATAGGAGAATCCTTGAATATCCCTGAGAGATAAGATGATCTGGTATTTTTCAGGGATGGTTTGAAGGCCTTGGCGTACTAATTTTCTCCTTTGCTCACTGATTTGTTCTTTTTCTTTTTTCATCATCTCGCTTTCCTGGACGAGAGGTATCTCTTTCATTTTCGCGAGTAACATTTTGCTCATCTTACTTTTTTTTCTTAGATAATCCTTGACGTGGTTAACTGTTATCCGGTAAAGCCAAGTTCCAAACTCTGACTTAAATTGAAACTTCGGAAGAGAAATGTATGCCTTGATGAATGCCTCCTGCGCCAGGTCATCAGCAGTTTCTCGATCACGTGTTAAGCTCCATGCTAAATTAAAAACTTTTGTTTTGTATTTTTTCACCAGAGAGGCAAAGGCTTCTTGATTGCCTTCTTTGCTCAGTCGGACTAGTTCTTTCTCTTCCATTCACTTTCAACTTTTCTTTACCTCCGTACATAATTTAGACGGAGGAAAGGAAAAAATCTTCCGTTTAATCTAATACAAACGCAATTATTCCAGTGTCATCGCGAGGAGCGAAGAAGATTCCTTCGCTTCGCTCGGAACAGGCTACGCGATCTCATTTTATTTAGTTGTCATTGCGAGGAGCGCAGCGACGTGGCAATCTCAACCTTTTTACTAGTTAAACTTAGCCACGCTGCGCTCGCAACGGTGGATTGCCATGCCCTTTCAGGGCTCGCAATGACATTGTAAAAATATATATTGCGTTTATATTAATAAACAAAAATACTCTTTTTTCGTTTCTTATTTTAAGCTATATGAAGGAATCTATAAAGAATTATATACACCAGTATAGAAAAAGGGTAAGCTAGTATACAGAAAGGATAAGCTTGTATAGAGAAATAACTCGCAGGATAAGCGAAATCTAGATATTTTTTCTATAAGATGTAATATCTTTAGAAGCGAGCGCTATTTTTTCTTTGCCTTCCATTCGCCGGAGCCGAAATCACCCATTTGAACCTCGCCCGACATCGTATCTCCTTCGATTTTTCCTGTGTAAGTCATCGTGAATTCTCCTCTGGGAGTTGAGCGAGTAATGGTCCATTCGATTTCGTTTCCTTTTACAGTGCCTTCCGCCGTGACTTCGCCACGTCGGCCCTGCATAGTTACAGTTAGTTTTTCGCCTTCTTGCTTAAAGTTGACGTCCTGGGTCCTCTCCCCTCGAGGAGTAGTGATTGTCATTTCCCAATCTCCTGTTACATTTACCTCTTGGGCGCTCAGGGAGATGGCCAGCATGATCAGAATACAAAATGTGAAAATGGAATAATTCTTGGACATCCATTCCTCCTTTTATTTTATTTTTTAATTCTCATTATTTAGACGTAAAATTCTCATTTCTCTTCCGCAAAAACAATAAAAAGCTTAAATCCAGCCCTGCTCTTTTATAATTTTCTTTTTATCACATTCAGATGAGAACGGAAAGAGGGGAGTAAGAAAAGGTGTTTAAAATTGAGGAAGGAAGAAAATTCATTCTTTTTTCCCACAATTTTGTTGTTAATCCTACAATTATGTCGGAGTTCATTTGACCGCATTTTTTATAACTTATTTGTATCCAATAAATTAGATGTTGGCACGTTTATTGCTTTTATGATTGTCTAATAAATTGAAAGGAGGTTAAAATGATTATGAAAAGAGCATTTGCTCTCGTAGGATCATTATTGATCCTGGGTTTAGGTTTTGCTTTTGCTCAGGAAAAATCTCAAGCAACTGTTCGCAACGAAGTTCGTAGTGAAGCCCAGACGAAAGCTCAAGAGCGTATAAGGAACCGAACCTTGTTTGTCGATGAGGATGGCGACGGAATCTCCGATTTTGCTCGAGATCATGACAATGACGGAATCCCAAATTGCCAGGACCCTGATTGGACAAGGCCGCAGGATGGAACTGGATACAAGAACGGGCAAAAAAATGCTTCTTCTTCCAACCAGCTTGAATACAGAAACAGATACTACAGCGGAAAAGGCTGGAACAAAGCTTCATTCCGGCATAATATGGCTAATTCTGGCAGCGGCATTTTCGGTGCCCGTGCTTGCAAAGGCAAAGCTTCAAAGTATGGTAGGCGCTGAACTGACGAGGAGAGGTTTCCTCTCCTCTTCCAGAGAGGGAAAAGGAGAAAGGCTCCTTTTCCCTCTTTAAAGGAGCAAGGGATGAGAAAGCTTAGTATTTACCTTTTTTCGATATTGTTTCTGAGTGTAAGCTTAAAGGGGGATAGCTTTTCGTTTTCTTTCTTTCAGAATATGGCTGATAACATTTTTCAGAACAGGTATCCTGCACGAGATAAATTATCTCACCTAGGTTTTTATATTGATAAAGATTTTTCAAAGATTTCTGTTTTTACAGAGGGGAGCTATTCCTACCTTTTTGAGAACCCTAGCCTTTCCTATTATCTTCAGGATGTCGGCTTGGATTATCTTCATCCGGTTAGCGATAAGGCAGCTTTTTATTTTTCTTTAATAGGTCAGGGAGTTTTCTATCGACCTGATTATGCGGATTTCAACTCTCTCTCTATTAATTTCCTGGCAGCTTTTAAGACTTATCTCAGCCAAACATCGATTTTGAAGTTAAACTATAGCTTGGATTACAGGAGTTTTAGATATTCGCTTTTCGACTTTGTTAGCCACGGCTTGTCTATCTCTTTCGATAAATACTTCCAGACAAAGACGACAATGAAATCAGAAATAAACTGGGGTCTAAAGTGCTTTCTCCATCCCTATTCCTCCCAAGAAGTTATTCTGGTTGAGGATAGCGGGGGCCATCACTCAGGGAGAAGATCTTATCTCTTCGTTCCCAGGACTCAATTTGAAGGACAAAACATTCAGATTCTTTCCTTCACTGGTTTAATTGCCCAGGGCATTGGCGGTAACGTGGGCTTCAATATTTCAGGCATGAAACAGTGGTATCTTTCAGGAGAAAATCCTTTTACTTCTGTCGAAGAGTTTTACATGGTGGAAAATCCTTCTTACGATAGATTTGCTTGGGCAGGTTATCAGCTTGGCGCCCAGATTACGTTGTTGATCCCTTGGAACATTGAGCTCAAAATAGGTTATACTATGGCTAATAAAGAATTTCCTGGAATTGAGAGTATGAATTTAGAAGAGGAACCCTTAGGAGTGACAAGGGAAGATAGAAGAAGAACATTTGAAACAAGGTTGGAAAAGAATTTTCCCAGGTTCTCTCTTTTTCTATCCTATGTATACGTTGATAACAATTCAAATGATCCTTTCTTTGATTGGCAAGGCAATTTCTTCTCAGCAGGCATAGAATGGAATATGTTTTTTGGAGGAAAGAAATGAAGAAAGGATTAAGCCTTTTTATAATGGTCTACCTTTTGGGATTTTGGAGCTTTTCCTCTGAACAAGAGCCCCAGAAGCCTCTTCATTTTTATAATGTTGATACAGAAAAGAAGATAAAAGGGACAATTCAAGAGATAATCATGGAGCCTCGCTATAAAGACTCCTCTCCCTTCTTAATTATTAGGCTTGAGGAGAAAAAGACTCATCAGAAGTTTATTGTGGAGATCAGTCCGGTCCGATTTTTCACGCACGATTTTCACAAAGGGGAAGAACTTGAAGTGGTCGGTTCCCTCTATTCAAAAGAAGGAAGTCAAAATATTATTGCACGCCAAATGCGATTCAGGGGAGAAATTATTATTCTCAGGGACAAGCATGGCTTCCCGGCTTGGAGGGGAGGCGGCATGAAGCTCAAAGAGAGAAGAAAAGGCAAAGGATTTTGAGAAGCAAGAATTTTCTTCTCTTTTTTTCCCTTCCTTTTATAGGGATAATTGTAATTTTTTTTGTTCTCTCATCTTTGAATAGGGCGTATATTAAAAATAAAACAGAAGATTTAGTCAAGGAACAGCTTCAAGCTACGGCTGAAATTTTAAAAGTCAATATATCTTACTTTTTAGGGGAGAATTATTCAGCGGATGAGATCTTCGAGTCCTATTCCAGAAAAGAAAACATTTATTACATGGCCCTGCTTAATGAAAAAAAGGAAATTTTAAGCTGGAGTTCTCAGTTTGAAGGGTACCTTCCTCTTTCTCTTCAATCCATAAAAGATGAAGAATCTTGGATAATAGATTCCCCTGCGGGGAAAATATTTAACTATTTTTCTCCCTTTTCTGCCCAAGAAGGAAAAGCATATTTTCTTTACCTAGGCTATTCTCTGAAGAGCTTAGAAGAAATGATTGTCTATTCGCGACGAAATTTCTTTTTTATTTTTGGGCTTATTTCAGTTATTGGCATCATTTTTTTCTTAGGTCTATACCAGCTTCAGAGGCATTATCTGGAGAAAAAAAGAGAGGCAGAAGAAGAAAAAAAAGAAAAAGAACGGTACCGGGAGATTTCTGCTTTCACTTCAGGTGTTGCCCATGAGATTAAAAACCCCTTGAACAGTCTTTCTCTTATTTTTGAGCTTCTTAAAAAAAAAGCTCCACCTTACCTTCAACAAGAGGTCGGCGAGGGGCAGGAAGAGATCCAGAAAATTTCTAGAATCATTGACCAGTTTGCCTCCTCTTTGAGACCTCTAAAATTAAGCAAAGAAACGTTCCTCCTTGAAGAGGTGGTATCGTCTGTTCGTGAGTCGCTCGTCAAGGAATCAGATAAAGCAGAAGTGGAAATACGCTACTTGGAATCTTCAGCGATAGATCTGAAAGCGGATAAGAGTTTGATGAGTCAGGCCTTGCATAACCTCCTTAGTAACTCTATTGAAGCCAGTAGCGGCGGTGTGATTTCCATTAAAGCACAGCAAAAGAAAAAAACGGCGATTATAAAGATCAAAGATTCGGGAGGGGGGATAGCTGAAGAAGACAAGCAACATATTTTTGAACCTTTCTTCTCTAGAAAAAAGAAAGGGTTGGGTATCGGTCTCTACCTGACCAAAAAAATAGTTGAGGCCCATGAGGGTAAGATCGAAGTCCAGAGCAAGATAGGACAGGGTACGACTTTTCTTCTCCAGATTCCAGGAGGCTGAGATGAGCAAAGCAAACATTTTGATTGTGGAGGATGATCCTCTTCAGAGAAGATTGATCAAGGAAAATCTTGAACAAGAGGACTATACTGTTTTTGAATCGGCATCAGGGAAGGAAGCCCTCAATATGATTGATGATCATCCAATAGATATTGCGATCGTTGATTACAAGCTTGACGGGGAGACAGGGATAAGCGTCATTCAAGGTATTTTGGAAAAGAATCCCCTTATTACTCCTATTGTGGTCACAGCTTTTGGCAATATAGAAAACGCTGTGGAGGCCATAAAGAAGGGAGCCTACGATTATATCATCAAGCCCATAGATTTTGGTAAATTTCTGTTGGTCATAGCGAGGGCACTGGAAAGACTGAAGCTGAAGAAAGAAATCTCAATCCTTCAAAATTCTTTGGAAGATAAATTCAGCTCAAAGAACTTTGTGTTCTCCTCATCAAAGATGGAAGGTGTTGCACTCCTGGTTTCAAAAGCTTCGAAGAGTGATGCTACTGTCTTGATTTCAGGAGAAACTGGGACCGGAAAAGACTTTGTAGCCAAGACAATTCATTTTTCTTCTAAAAGAAAGAATGGACCCTACTTGGTGGTCAATATTCCTTCTCTTCCTGAAACATTGATTGAAAGTGAGCTTTTTGGAGCAGAGAAGGGCTCGTTTACTGGCGCTTTTGAGAGGAAAACAGGAAAGTTCGAGGCTGCATCAGGAGGGACCATTTTTCTGGACGAAATAGGAGATCTTCCCTCTCAGCTGCAGGTCAAGCTCTTACGCTTCCTTCAGGAGAAAGAATTTTATCGCCTCGGGTCTTCCCAGCCTTTAAAATCGGATGTAAGAATTATAGCCGCTACAAACAAGAATTTAGAGAAATTGATGAAAGAAGAAAAATTCAGACCCGACCTTTATTACCGGCTGAATGTCATCCATATTCATGTCCCTCCTCTCCAGGAAAGAAAGGAAGATATTCCTCCTTTGGTTGATCATTTTATCAGAAAATACAACGAGAGAGAGGGGAAAGAAATCAAGGAAATTTCAGCAGAAGCTATGAACTTTCTCCTTAAATACTCTTTCCCAGGAAACATAAGAGAGCTGGAGAATATAATAGAGAGAGCCATTGTCTTTTGTGAAGGAAGCGTTATTACCTCTGTCGACTTACCCATATTCCTAAAAGATAAGAAAGAGGAAGAATTAACCCAAGAAGGACTTTCCTTAAAAGATAAAGTCAAGCATGTGGAGATTAGAGAAATAAAGAAGGCACTTTTAGAAAGCGGCAAAGTTAAAAGCAAGGCTGCACGCTCTCTAGGAATAACAGAGAGAATTTTAAGTTACAAGATGAAAACTTACAATATCTTCTCTAATCAAAAGCATTAAAAATCATTCTTTCCCTCAATTTTTGTTAAAGAACTCCTGTTGGGCTAAATTTGGCATAACATCCCTCTTTTTCTTGACAATCCCCCTAGTCTTTAATCTAATATATCTTCAAAGCAAGGAGGTCATTCAATGTTTGTTTGGGTTTTCCATCGTATCAGCGGTCTCCTGCTTATCCTCCTCATTGGCATTAAATTTTTAACATCTTTCTTTTTGATGACAAAAGAACAAAAGCCAGATTGGGCTCTTGTTCTTCACACCAATCCCTTTATAGACACCCTGCTTATTATTTCTGTAGTCTTTCATGCTTTTTATGGCCTTAGAACGGTTGCAATTGATCTAGGGCTGAGGAAAGAGAAGCTGCTTTTCTGGGTCTCTACTCTACTCAGCCTTGTTTTGAGCGCTCTTTTGCTTGTCCTTTACTTTACCAGGAATTACTGAATGATAAGTCAGGACATCCTTATCGTTGGGGGTGGAATGGCAGGATTAGCTGCAGCATTATCCTCCGATCCTCACCTTAAGGTTGCCGTAGTATCCAAAGTCCATCCTCTTCGCTCCCACTCTGTTGCTGCCCAGGGAGGGATAAATGCTGCCCTGGGAAACAACCCGGATGGAAGAGACGACAACTGGGAGAGGCATGCCTTCGATACTATCAAGGGAAGTGATTATCTTGCTGATCAGGATATTGCGGAGGTGATGTGCCAGAAGGCAGCCTCAGCTATTTATGAATTAGAATACTTGGGTGTCCCTTTTAGCCGTTTTCCTGGCGGAGTTATTGCCCAAAGGCCTTTCGGTGGCGCAGGATTTCCCCGGACATGCTATGCAGCTGACAGGACAGGACTGGTCATCCTTCATACTCTTTTCGAACAGTCCATAAGAAAACAGGTCAAATTTTATAATGAATGGCTGGTGACTAAACTCGTAGTAAAGGATGGAAAGTGTCTGGGAGTTGTCGTCTATGATTTAGCTACAGGTCAAATCATGCCTGTAAAAGCCAGAGCCGTTATTTTTGCAACCGGCGGCTGCGGGAGAGTCTATTCAAGGACTACTAATGCTTATATCAATCATGGAAGCGGCATAGGGATAGCTTACAAAGCAGGTGTTCCTCTAAGAGACATGGAATTTGTCCAGTTTCATCCTACATCTCTTCTTGGCAAAAATATTTTGATTACAGAAGGAGCGCGGGGAGAAGGAGGTTACCTGGTCAATAACAAGGGAAAAAGGTTCATGGACGATTATGCTCCCTCGGCCATGGAACTTGCCCCGAGAGATATCGTCGCCAGAGCTATCCAGACCGAGGTCGATAAGGGAAACGGTTTTGATGAGCAGTATGTTCATCTCGATTTAAGGCATATAGGAGAAGAAAAAATAAAAAAAAGACTACCTGGCATTCGAGAGATATGTATCAATTTTGCAGGGATTGATCCTGTGGATACGCCTATACCCATCCAGCCAGCCCAGCATTATTCGATGGGTGGGATTGATGTCAGCGAGAAATGTGTCTCGCCTGTGGAAGGATTCTTTGCTGCTGGAGAATGTGCTTGCGTAGGAGTTCACGGTGCTAACCGCCTTGGCGGGAATTCCCTTCTGGATACGGTTGTTTTCGGGAAAATTTCTGGGGAGGAAGCTTCGATTTATGTCAAAGGGAGTGATGGAAGAGAGAATAGCGAAAAGATTCTCCTCGAGGAAGCATTAGAAGTGAAGACAAGAATTGAGGAGTGGGAGAAGAGAAGTTCTGGAGAGAGAGTCCATCGTCTGTTGGACAGGTTGAAGGTTGTGATGAGTGAGAAAGTTGGGATTTTCAGAAAAAAGAAGGATTTAGCCGAAGCCCTGGAGAAAATCTCTGAACTCAAAGAAGACTATAAGCGAGTTTATCTTTATGGAAAATGCCTCCGCTACAGTCAGGAGCTTGTGAACCTCCTTGAGTTTGATTCCATGCTGGATTTAGCAGAGATCATTACCCTGGGTGCTTTGAACAGAAGGGAAACCAGAGGCTCCCATTATCGTCTTGACTTCAAAGAGCGTAATGATAAGGACTGGCTCAAGCATACACTGGTCAGCTGTAAAGAAGGCAAGCCCCAGATTAGTTATGCAGGAGTAAATATAAGTAAATACGAGCCAGAAGCAAGAAAATACTGAGATGGAATATCTTTTTAAGATCTTCAGGTATGATCCCATAGAGGACGAGCACCCGTACTTTCAGGACTTTTTCTTCGAAACAAAGGAGAAGAAATCACTCCTGGAAGCCTTGATGGAAATCCGGAATGAGCAGGATTCGACCCTTGCTTTCAGGTATAGCTGTCGAGAAGCTATATGCGGATCTTGCGCCATGGTGTTTAATGGAAATTTTGATTTAGCCTGCCGGATAGAGCTTCAAGCGCTCGAATCTTCCACGATTGTCATAGAACCCCTGCCCAATCTGGAAATCCAGAAAGATTTAGTGGTGGATATGGAACCCTTCTGGGAAGCTCTTTCCAAAATCAAACCCTACCTTTACCCTGATAAGAAAATCCGGGAGGAAGGTCATAGAATAGAAGAGAAGGAGATGGAAAAGATATTCCAGTACATCAACTGCATCATGTGTGGATGTTGTTACAGCGCCTGTCCAGTGGCTTCAAGGGATGAAAAGTACTTGGGTCCTGCTGCCCTGGCCAAGCTTTATCGGTTCGTCAAAGACCCCAGGGATAAAAGGCCTTTCTCGAATTTATTAGGCGTTAACACAGAAGGGGGAGTGTGGGGATGTGATACAGTTTTTAGATGCAATGAGGTTTGTCCCAAAGAGGTAAGGCCTGCAGATGGCATTGAGGCTTTGAGGAGAAAACTGGTTGTTGAAAAGATTAAACGAATTTTTGGATTTAGAAGATGAAGCTTAAACATTCACTTTTTACCCGCCGGCAATTTTTAAACGGTCTTCTCGGAGGCTGGCTGGGAGCTTTGCTGGCTTCCTTTCTGTATCCTGTCATAAAATTTGTCTTTCCGCCTACTAGCGAGCCGGATCAGGTTATTTTACCTTTTGTAGACTTTAGGGATATGGGGCCTAATTCAGTAAAAAATTTTTTGTGGGGAACCAAGCCTGGCATTTTAAAAAAGAAGGATGATGGTTCCTATTTGGCTTTTGTCGGTGTGTGCACTCACCTGGATTGCAATGTCAGCTATCTTGCGGGCCAGAGGAAGTTTTTCTGTGCCTGTCATGATGGCTGGTATGATGAGAATGGTCGAAACATAGGCGGGCCTCCTCCCAAACCGCTTCGTCGTCTTGTAGTATCTATTGAAGGGGAAGACTTAATCATCAAGAGAGAAGGCGGGGAAAGAGTGGAAGACGCATGAAAACTGGAATTCAATCCTGGCTTGATGAGCGTTTTGGGTTTTCAAACATAACCAAATTCTTAAAAGAAAAGACCGTTCCCCAGCACAAACATTCAATCTGGTATTACACAGGAAGCGCCATCCTGCTCTTTTTCACCATTCAAATCATCACTGGATTTATGCTCGTCTTTTATTATAAGCCCACCCTGGAAGGAGCCAACGCGAGTGTTGCCCGGATAATGACCGAAGTTCCTCTAGGCTGGATTATCCGGTCAGTCCACAGTTGGGCTGCTTCTTTTCTGATTGCCCTTGTTTTTATTCATCTTCTCAGCACCTGGCTGGCCAAGTCATACCGGAAACCAAGGGAACTCACCTGGATGAGCGGGGTCTTTCTTCTTGCTGTTTCCCTGGGGTTTGGCTTTACTGGGTACCTTCTGCCCTGGGATGACCTTTCTCTCTCAGCTACCAAAGTGGGGACAGATATTCCTAGCTCTATCCCTCTAGTTGGAGTTTGGGTTACTAAATTGCTTCGAGGAGGGGAAGATGTTACGGGAGACACCCTGACCCGCTTTTTTGGTTTTCATGTCAGCATTCTTCCTGTTTTTATCTTTATCCTTCTGGGTGTTCATATCTATCTCATCCAGAAACAGGGGATGAGCCTCCCCCTTGCTTCCGAAGGCAAGAAGGAAAAGGTAAGGGAGCTTCCCTTTTGGCCAAACTTTGTCTTCCGGGAAATGATTGTCTGGTTTCTGCTCCTGGGTATTCTTTTCTCCCTGGCCATCTTTTTCCCTCCTTCTCTGGATAAAGCAGCTGAGTTGATGGCCCCTGCCCCCGAGGGGATAAAACCCGAATGGTATTTTCTTTTCCTGTTCCAGACCCTTAAAATCTTCCCGGCCAAGATTTTATTCCTGAACGGAGATACCCTTGCTGTCTTCTTGATGTTACT
>Ga0307378_10002328_pt1 | contig 29379 bp, 26 predicted proteins | sample UN1MG_FD_202238 | JGI IMG/M metagenome (GOLD analysis project Ga0307378, IMG submission 202238) | Soil microbial communities from Risofladan, Vaasa, Finland - UN-1 | ecosystem: Environmental > Terrestrial > Soil > Coastal area > Acid sulfate soil | place: Finland: Risofladan, Vaasa | collected... | reverse complement strand
GCCCTCTTGCATTAGTTTCACCGCTCGCCGACGGCGGCGTTCCAGTTCTTCTGCGCTTCCTTTCGGTCTCATATATACGGTATCGGAACATTTGCTTGCGTTACCTTAGAAAAACTGGAATCAATAATCGCTGGGGCCGGACGCGGGCAAACGCCCGTGCCGCTCAGCTTTACATTAGAAGGACAGGGAACAAATGAAGTTACTCTTCAGTGGTAAAGAATTCTGCGATGAGCCTATTCTCAAGAGGATGCTGGTTGTAGCGGAGGAAATCCATTTCATGGATCGACCATCAGTTACGTTTGGCAATTGGGGAACTATTGGTCACGATTCATACGCAAGACAAATAGATTGGACTGGATCACCTGTGTTGATAGATGTTTATAAACCACCTTCTGGTCCCGCAAAGGCTCTTTACTCACCATATATCGAAGCTGATATTAACAACAGCATCTTCGCAGAAACCGTTCTCAAGGGTTTTTGCTCTAGTGATGAATTTGCTTCTAAATTTGTCCAATATGAAGCCAACTATAGAACTTGTAAGGGCAAAGAAATTATCCAAGCGTTGCGTCAAGACGAAGATTTATTGAGTGAGCCTCTTGAGATAGAAGTTGATGGGCTTAATATGTTTGATATTTCCTCTCCTGAACGTCGGAGGGAAACGTTCAAAACTATTCTTATAGAAGCCTCGATCAGAGTTACTAGCGCAATAGTAATAGCTGAAGAAACAGGGACGATCCCTGTATCCGATGATCCTTATATAGCGCAACTTATAGGTTTGAGAGTATCTAATTCCGCATATGTAGGAGGCATATCAAGACACGCACCGTATTTAGGGGTAGATATAGCCAAATCTGTGATTCCTGATGAAGCCTTAAATCAGCTGAGAATTACTGAGATTTTACAATACCGTGAAAAAGCAAAGGATGCCTATATTGCGTGGATAACTGAAGTGAATCGAGCTGCTGCAGAAATTAGTCGAACAGGTGGAAATGTGACTCCGGACGAAATCGCCAAGATCATTGCTACTGACTTTACACCTAAAGTATTAGAATATAAAAATGAAATGTGCGCAATCCGCGATGACCTTTTCTCAGGTGTGATGAAAAAAATAGTAACTTGGGAGTTCCCATCTTTGTCATTGGCATATCTTGTAAATCTAGATATCACAGGAGCGTTAACAATTTTTGCTTCTGCATTGGCGCCAGCAATACCAGGCGTGATCGACTACTTCAAAAACAGAAGGGATATTGAGAGGAGAAACGCAATGTCATTTTTAATAAATCTATCAAAAGATGCATAAACATTGGAAATCGGGGAAAAACTAGGGACAGTGGGGCTGTTGAAAAACGTGAGATTGCTTCGTCGCTACGCTCCTCGCAATGACAAAAGGTTTATTTTCGTATCATTTTGAGTGATTCGAAGAATCGCGCGGCAATCTCAGGCGTTACGGTGGGACTTTTTCAACAGGCCCACATGAATACTAGGAATACTAGAGGAATACTAGGGACGGACCCTATTTTTCTCCGCACTAATAATTTGGAGCCGCATTTTATGAAATCATCTTTAAGTCCAATTAACCATTATCGCACTAAAGGCAAGAGGATTATCTTTGTGCTGCTTTTGGCATTTTTTCTTATGCCTGTTGTATGTGAAAGTAAGAGCCCGCAAGCTGATAAGGTATTGGCATATCTTAAAGGGTTGGGAGAATTAAAGGTGTACGGTACATTTTTCGATGAGTTTTGCTTGATTAAAGTATGAAGAACAAGTAGTTTTATTGTAAGATTGTTCTCTAAAAAACAGGGAATGCAGGATGGGCAGGTTTCCGCCGTAAGGCGTCATGGTGACTGCCCATGCGGTTGGGATTACGTTACATTTACAGCATGGGCAAAAATTTGCCCATCCTACTTACTTTGTGCTCCTTTTATTATTTCTTCTTATGCCCGTTATGTGTAAGGGTAAGACCCCGCCGGCTGAGAAGGTTTTGGCATATCTTAAAGGCTTGGGTCAAATCGGGGGACACCTTAGTTATTTCTCCATCTCGTTGTCGGGAATTAATTGACAGCATTGGCAATCGAGTCCCCAGAGGACAGGTTGCCCATCCTATCCTCGACATTTTATAATTCCTCTTTCAGTTGTTTTGCGTTTTTTATGGCGTGGGCATGCTCATCGTTGTTGAAATAAATGTAGATGGCACGCACATTTTTGGTTTGGTCTTCGAGCCACTTGGCCCAGTTTTGTAACTGGGATTTTGGGTAGCTGCCGGAGTACCGGCCGGTCGTGCCGTGGAAGCGAATGTAAATGATATCGCCGGTGACAATGCGGGGCGATTCTTTGCCGGGCATATCGTGAATGCAGAAGCCGGCGCCGGATTTGTCGAGTAATTCGAATGTATCGTCTGCGTACCAGCTTTTGTGCCGGAATTCGAAGACGGCGGTTTTTCTTTTGGGCAGCAGCTTGATAAAAGCCTCGAGCAGGTCGAGATTTTTGTGCAGGCTGGGCGGCAGTTGATAGAGGATCGGGCCGAGCTTGCCCTTCAACAGGCCGACTCTATCGAAGAAACGCTCCAGCGGCTCGGTGCTGTCCTTTAATCTCTTGATATGCGTTATATACCGATTGGCCTTTACGGCGTAGAGAAAGCCTTTGGGGGCTATTTTGTGCCATCTCTGCAAAGCCTGCTCTTTGGGGAGGTGGTAGAAGGTGTTGTTGATTTCGACGGTGTCGAAATGTTGGGCGTAGTGCTCGAACCATTTGCTCTTCGGCAATCCGGCCGGATAAAACAGCTCCTTCCAGTGGTCGTAATACCACCCCGAAGTGCCGATTCGAATATCACAAGCCGCCTTGCTCATAAAACATATTCTAACACTCTCAGCAATTCATGGAACCGCTCTATGTCAAGAAATTAACAGAAACTGCTATAAAAACGGATTATTTAATATTGACATACGTTTTTTTGATCGATATAGTATAATGTAAAGTGAACTTAAAGAGAGGTATTAGCTCATGGTAACAGTAACGGTTTCGCCGAAGTTTCAGGTGGTCATTCCGAAAGCGGTACGGCAGAGGCTTGGTATCCAACCCGGACAGAAACTACAGATTCTCCATTTTTCCGATCGTATAGAGTTCGTCCTGCTTCAGGACATCAAAGGTATGAGAGGATTTCTTAAGGGCATCAAAACGGATATCCGAAGGGATAGGGACCGAATATGAACCTTGTAGATTCTTCAGGGTGGTTGGAGTATTTTGCGAACGGACGGAACGCCAGGTTTTTTGCGTCGGCTCTTGAGGACACAGAGAACCTTATCGTATCAACGATCAATATTTATGAGGTCTTTAAGAGGGTACATCAACAGCGGGGCGAAGATGCTGCTCTGCAAGCCGTCGCCCTTATGCATCAGGCTGGTGTTGTGGATGTGACTTCGCCTATTGCAATGGACGCTGTTAAGCTAAGCACCGAACTGAAGCTACCTATGGCCGACAGTCTGATTCTTGCCACTGCACGATCTTGCGATGCCATCCTCTGGACACTGGACGCCCATTTTAAAGGGTTCCCAAACGTAAGATTCACAAGGAAATAAACCAAAGCATTCCGGAAATCAAAAAGCAGCGACTTGAAGGGCTTTGGCCCATTGTATTGGAACAAGGGGCAACTTGAGACTTGACTTGCCGGTATGTGCATGATATACTAATAATATGACGAGTAAAGAGATGGCCATTAAGATTATCCAGGACCTGCCCGATTCAGTGACTTGGGCTGATATCGAGTAACGAATCCGCTTCCTTGCGGGCGTTGACAGGGGCCTGGCTGATATCAAATCCGGTAAAATTGTACCACATAAGGAAGTGAAAGAAAGTCTCAAGAAATGGCTTTCCAGATAATCTGGTCGTAAACATCGGTTGAAGACCTGAAAGGAATCGTTCAGTACATCCAGTACATCGCTTTGGACGACCCCGGTGCGGCGGCCAAACTCGCTGATCGAATTATTCAACGTATTGAAACCGCATCTGAGCTGCCGTTTTCCAATCGGGCTGTTCCGGAAAAAGCCGAAGAGTCTATTCGCGAGGCGATACTTAAACCCTATCGACTCATCTACCAGGTAGATACGCACCATGACTTGATCCACATTTTGAGAATATGGCACGCCGCACGTGGGATACCAGAAGTTGAATGAACACGACAGATTGGTGATTATAATCTGTAATCCCGGAATGCGAAAACTATGCTCATGTAAAGCTATGGATATTGGTCCTCAGCAAATCGGTAAGTGGCTCATCGCTGTGGGGATTATTATTGCGCTGCTGGGCGCCTTGACTATGTTGTCAGGCAGGGCGGGGTTGTTCAAATTGCCCGGCGACCTGGAATTCGGCTCGAAGAACTGGCGGGTTTATATTCCGATAGCAAGCTGCATACTCATCTCGATTATCCTGACGGTCATCCTTTGGCTCATCAATTATTTTCGCCGTTGAAGCAGGGGATAGTTCGCCCGCAGCAGTGTAAAGGCAGCTTTGCCTGACCTTTTTACAGTATTCAACTTCATGATTAGCCAGTCTCTCTGCTAAGGCATTGAACGAAACTTCTGTGAGTTCATAGTTCGTCATTCATCCTTTGGGTAGAGAAAAGAGCGGAGATTTTAAAAACAGCGAAAATACTATTGACTTTTTAGTCAAAACTGACTATATAGTCAGTTTATGGTTAAAAAGTCGTTAAAAACTACGAAGGCCCGGACACAGAAAAGAGTTAAAAGGACTCGAAAGAAACTAAAGGAAGCCGCCTTGAATGTTTTTACTGAAAAAAGTATTGGTGCCGCAACAATAGAAGATATTACGGAAAAAGCCGATCTGGGCAAAGGAACACTTTACCAGCATTTTGAGGACAAAGAAGAAATTGTTATTACACTGGTGGAAGAGGCCGTGGAGCATTTGATCGAACGTATTCGAGCTTATGATTGCGCCCCCGAAACACTGGAAGACATGCTGGAACATCTGTTGAACGCTCATTATGAGTTTTCCGTTGATGCAAGAGAGGAGTTCCTTTTACTTTCCCAGGGGAAATTATTGCTCAAGCTTGAATCGGATACTTTGGATGAGCTGGAAGAACCATATATGCGGTACCTGGGTGAAATCGAAGAACAGGTTTCAATCTATCTTTCTCCTCGAATAGCTTCTGTGAAAGTGCGTCGGCTGGCATGTGCAGTAGCGGGTTTTGTTTTTGGCTTTTTCTCTTTCGCTATGATCGGAATGACTCCGAAAGAAATTGAGACCAGTCTGACACCTCTCAGGCGGGTATTTGTCAGGAGCATGGTTACGTTCCTTGGGAGATAATATTTAATGTAAAGACCCGTGTAGATTGCGGTTCAAAATGCGGTACGTTCGACTTGCGGTTTATAGGATTATTATGGAAAAAAATGAGACAAACAGAGACAGGCTAACACCGGCAGAGATTAAAAATTTCGAAGCTATGTTATTGGCAAAGCGAAATGAGATACTCGGAAATGTTATAACTATGGAATCCGAAGCTTTGCGAAGAGACAGGAGCGACCTTTCAAATATGCCTGTTAACATGGCCGAACTCGGAACAGACAACTATGAAATCGAAAACATCCTCGGCCTGATGGACAGCGAAAGAAAAATACTTGTAGAAATCGAAGATGCACTCATTCGTATTCAAGACGGTATATATGGAATTTGCGAAGTTGGAAATGAGCAAATCCCAAAGGAACGACTAATAGCAATTCCCTGGGCCAGATACTGCGTGGCATGTGCCAGGCTCATGGAAAAAGGCATTGTCACAAAAAAAGAAGATGATGGCTATTACCAATCGTATTATGACGAATCAGCCAACGACATCTAAGAGACATGCATATTCTTCGCGTATAGAATCAATACTCAGTTACAGGGAAACAACAATATAGTATGAAAATTGCTATTGTCTATAACCATGATTCTCAAAACGTGATAAATCTTTTCGGGATACCCAATAAGGAAAGAATAGGCCAAAATACCATTAAACGAATTGCCAATGCCCTCAAAGCCGGCGGACATCAGGTAAAGGCGATCGAAGGTGACAAAGACCTTATAAACAGACTCGAAGATTTTATGCCTCGCGTTCTAAAAGGGGAGCAGCCCGGTTTGGTTTTCAATCTTTCATACGGAATTCAGGGGCAGGCACGTTACACACATGTACCAAGTATCCTGGAGATGGTTGGCATACCTTATGCAGGTTCAGGACCACTTGCCCACGGCATGGCTCTGGACAAGGTAGTAGCTAAAACAATATTTGCACAGCAAGGTCTGCCGACACCGGATTTCACAGTAATGGATTCTTGGGAGAATGTAACTTGTAATCTGACTTATCCTTTAATTGTCAAGCCCAAAAACGAAGCAGTATCCTTTGGCGTAAGAATCGTAAACTGTGAAGAGGAACTACAGCAAGCCGTCCAGCTTATTGAAAAAGAATTCAGGCAGCCCGCTCTTGTAGAGGAGTATATAGAGGGACGCGAAGTCAACGTTGGCCTGATAGGCAATAATCCCACGGAAGCTTTGACTCCGGTCGAATTGATTTTCGGTAAAAATGGTTTACCAATTTACACCTATGAGGACAAGACGCGTCGGTCTAAGCGAAAAATCAGCTACAAATGTCCCGCCCCGCTGGGCAAAAAACAGCTTGCCGAGGCGCAAGACCTGGCTCGAAAGGCCTTCAAGGCTCTCGGCTGTTATGACTTTGCGAGGGTTGACATGCGGCGGGACAAAAAAGGCCGCTTTTATATTCTGGAAGTTAACAGCCTGCCAAGTTTGGGTGAGCACGGCTCATACCTGGTCGGCGCTAAGCATCTGGGTTTGGATTTTACAACTGTTGTTAATCGAATGGTCGAAGTCGCAAGTGCGAGATACTTTGGAACCCCAAAGCCGCAACGGCTCAACCAGAAAAATGCAGACCCGGGTTCCTTAATACTTGATTTCTTAACTCAACGGCGAGATCAAATAGAGCGACAAATAGCTTCCTGGACCAACATCAGCAGTCGCACTTATGACCCTGTCGGAATTCGGGAATCTTTGAATAAACTGGGCGATAGCCTGCAGACCATCGGGCTCAAACCGGTACAAGAATTTACATACAACCCCTTCGTAAAAACATGGCAAACAAATGCAGGTTTAGCCAATGGAACATTACTGATCGGACATCTGGATGTCCCGTTAGGGCGTGAAGTCACAAGACAAAGCTTTCACCGAAATCCCGAATGGTTATATGGTGAGGGAATAGGCCTCTCCCGGGCACCGCTTGTAATGGTAGAATTTGTACTAAAAGGCCTCAAGCATATTCGTCGGCTTAGAAACTTACCTCTTGGGATTCTCTATTATACCGATGAGGGCAATGATTGTGACTGTAGCGCCGAAACAATACGCGCCGCAGCTTCAAAGGCAAAACAGGTCTTGGTTTTGAGGGCCGGAAATCCGGGAAATAAAATCGTTACCCGGCGTCGGGGACAACGGAAGTACGTTTTACGCGTTGAGGCTGTTCCAAAACGCATTGGAAAAGCAAATAAAAATCCCGAGGTTCTGCATTGGGTATGTGCTAAGATTGAGAAACTGGCGAAATTGTCCTCCAGAAAAGAACGCGTTGCTTTGGCTGCTTCAAATATAAGGACGACGAGTTTTCCTATGCTTTTGCCTCATCGGGTAGTAGTCACTTTACTGCTGAGCTACCCGGTGCAACAACTTGCCGATGAAATAGAAAAGCAGATGCGGCGGATTCTTGGTAAGGGGCAACCAAAGTGGGAACTCGAAATGCTTTCGGATCGACCGCCCATGAAACCTACTCGTGGCAATCAGAGGCTCGCAAGAGATATCAACGAAGTCGCTGAAAAGTGGGACATCCCTCTCGATCAGGAATCCTCCGTATGGCCCACTATCGCCGGCCTTGTGCCGGAATCTACCCCGGTCGTTTGTGGTCTCGGTCCGGTTTCGAAACATCTGTATACGCCACAAGAGGCGGTTCAGCGGATAAGCATTCTGCAACGTACGTTATTGTTGGCTGAATTTTTAATACGCCAGTTAGAAGAGAAAAAATAATTTTTTTTTGACTTTTGAACAAACTCTATTAAATTATTGTTAAAGGTCGATAGAGCATTTAAAACCTAAGTGAAAACGGAGTTTCTCAAGAGCGGATTCATTAAAGTTCAGTCCGCTCGTCAAAAAACTATCTGTTTAATTTCATGGAGGTATCAAAATGGCAAAAAAGAAAGCCAAGAAAAAAGCAACAAAAAAGAAGGCAATAAAGAAAAAGACAAAGAAGAAAAAATAGAAATCTATGAATTTCAAACTACTTTAAAGCCGCATACTTATCCGAATTATCCTGACAGTTATCCTGCGGCTTATAAATTATCGTTTTGATTTTATTTCGCCCCGGATATAATCGAGTCCATGAAAAATGCCGTCCTAAGTGCGCTTTTTGACCAAATGGCCGACATTATGGAAATCCTCGGCGAGGACCGCTTCCGCATCAACAGCTACCGCAAGGTCGCCCGTGTAATTGGTGATCTGCCCACCGACATCGAAGGACTGCTGGCAGCCGGCGAACTGGCGAAGATACGCGGCATCGGAAAATCAAGCCTTGCCAAGATCGAAGAGTTCGTAAAGACCGGTTCTATAACCGCCCACTGGCAGTTGCTCAAAAAGATTCCGCCGGAGCTGTTGGAGCTGCTCAGCATACCGGGCATGGGACCGAAAGGCGTAAAGGCAGTTTACGAACAGTTGAAGGTTACAAGCATCGCAGAGCTGAAAGATGCGATTGCGTCGGGCTCGGTTGCGGGACTGCCCGGCTTCGGCGACAAAAAGGCCGCTGCAATCGCAAGAGGCATCGCATTCCGCGAGAGCTCCACAGGTCGAATTCGTCTCGACCAGGCCCTGGAGGCGTCAGAGCTGGTCAAGGGATTTCTGAAAAGTCTCGGCGGCATTCAAAAAATCCGAACCGCCGGCTCACTGCGACGATGGGCCGAAACTATCGGCGACGTTGATATACTCGTGGCCGCCGGGAACGGCAAACAAATCATAGAATCATTCACCAATGCCGAATTCGTCCAGGAAGTCCTCGCAGCCGGACCGACAAAAGGCTCCGCTTTAATCCAAACGCAGACGGTTCCGGTGCATGTCGATGTCCGAGTGGTGCCGCAGGACAGTTTCGGTGCCGCAGCGCAATACTTCACCGGCTCAAAAGAGCATAACGTGCGACTGAGAGAAATTGCCGTAAAGGCAAAGCTCAAATTGAACGAATATGGTCTTTTCAAGGCTGACAAAATGATTGCAGGGGCGATCGAAGAAGAAATATATCAGAAGCTCGGCCTTGATTATATCCAGCCGTTGCTTCGCGAAGACCGCGGCGAGGTCCAGGCCGCAAAAAGCCATTCTCTGCCTGAGCTGATTCGGCTCGAAGATATCAAAGGCGACTTCCACATGCACACAAAAGCATCCGATGGCGATTGCGATATCTACGAGCTTGCCGAAGCTGCGAAAGAGTTAGGTTATAAATTCATCTGCATCACTGACCACTCGAAATCCTCGGCAATCGCCAATGGCCTGTCAGCTAAACGGCTGGCTCAGCAGATTCAACAAATCCGCAAAATCAACGAAACACTAAAGGGCATAACTATCTTTGCGGGCACCGAGGTTGACATCCTTGCTAACGGCTCGCTGGATTTCGATGACAAACTGCTCGCCGAGCTGGATTTTGTAATAGCTTCCGTACATTCGGGTCTGGCCAGCCCTCGCGAGAAAGTGACGACCCGCACGCTGAAAGCGATGGACAATCCTTACGTCAACTGCATCGGTCACCCAACGGGCAGGTTAATCGGCCAGCGCGAGGCGATGGACCTCGATATGGCCGCGGTAATCAAACACGCGGCCCAGACACACACCGCATTAGAGGTAAATGCAAACCCATGGCGTCTGGACCTCAAGGACATCCATTGCAGGATGGCAATTGAAGCTGGTATCAAGCTGGTCATCGGAACCGATGCGCACAGCACCGCCGGGCTTGGCTTAATGGGTTACGGCGTCGCCACCGCCGGGCGAGGCTGGGCAACAAAGGCCGATGCGCTAAATACACTTTCACTTGCCAAACTCAAAAGCTGGATAAAGACCAAAAGATCCAGATAACCTCAATCCCAACTCAGGCTGATTTGACGCACCTCGGACTTTCAAGCGGTTACTCAACGTAATGTGTTTGCCGCCCCGGGCGGCTGTGAAAAAAAATTGCCAAAAAAACTTTGCAAAAGAACAACATCATAGGTACAATCGTAGATAAGTTATAGAAAGGCAGGCCAAAAACCATTATATTTGTCCGTGCCATCATATTTCATTTTTTTATTTCATACCGGCACTGCCTTTAACAATTAGAGGTTTTCCTTTTGTAGCAGTATCGTTTTGCTTTCTCTGGACTTGCCTCCTAAGTAAAACCTGATTATGCACAATAGGGACTTCGGTATGTGCTTTCATTGGCTCAATTTACGACGTTTTGACCAGCCGAAAAAACATTTCGCGCCAGTTCACCATCTTCTCCGTTCATGGAGGAACGTTTCACGAAATGATTTGCCTGACAGGATAAATATGCTTCGGTTATGTAAGCCGTAGCGACATTATATATTTATTTTATTTTTTGAAGGGATAGGAAAATGAGAAGAAAAGCATTTAGTGAATGTGGTAATTCTTAACGGTAATTTTATTCGAAGGAGAACGATTATGTCTAAGAAATTGATCTATTTAACTTCTCTTGTTTTAGTGCTGAGCCTGGCGGGCAAGGGATGGCCAAAAGCCTCGAATCCGAGCCCGCCTGATGGTGCCATCCATAAGGATACATGGGTGAACCTTCACTGGCAGCCGGGAGGTCATGCGGCCTCGTACGATATATATGTAGGCGATAATTATGACGATGTGAAAAACGGCACCGGGGGCACGTTCCGGGGCAACCAAATCTCGACGTTTCTTGTTCTCGGCTTCCCCGGATTTCCCTATCCGAACGGCCTTCTTCCGGGGACAACTTATTACTGGCGAATCGATGAGGTCAATGATCTGCACCCGGACAGTCCGTGGACGGGAGATGTCTGGAGTTTTATGATTCCACCCTGGACGGCTTATGCCCCTGAGCCCGCTGACGGCGCCGAATTTATAGATCCCAATGTGACCCTTAGCTGGCAGCCGGGTTATCGTGCGAAATTGCACATTGTATATTTCGGCGATAATTTTGCCGAGGTGAGCAACGCCTCCGATGGAATCCCGCGGGGAACTGCAACTTATACCCCCAGCCTCCTTGAATTAGGGAAGACCTACTACTGGAGGGTCGATGAGTTTGATGCCATCGCCACGCATAAAGGCGATGTCTGGAGCTTTACTGTCGGGTCAGAGGGACCAACCGATGGGGAGGAAGGAATTATTTATGTCGATGCTGTTAACGGAAACGATAATTACAACGGATTGACGCAGCAAACGGCTTTCGCAACCATTCAGAAGGGTATCGACGCAGCGGCGGATGGTGGAGTAGTTCTGGTCTATCCGGGGCTGTACCGGGAAGAAATCAATTTTATGGGTAAGAAGCTGACGGTGCAGGGTATCGCCATAAGTCCCGCCGGTGTGCCTGTGCTCCATAATCCGGGTGATTTTGCAGTTTCGTTTTACTATGGCGAAGGCCCTGATAGTATCCTGAAGAATTTCATCATCACAGACAGCTTCATGGGTGTTTTCATTGTCGCCAGCTCTCCGACTATCAGCAATCTGACAATAGTGGGTAACAAGTACGGCATCGAAGCCTACGCCGGCTCAGAGCCGGGCATCGAAGCCTACGCCGGCTCAGAGCCGGACATCAGCAACACTATTCTCTGGAACAATACTGACGGTGACCTGTTCGGATGCCGGGCCTGGTACAGTTGTGTTGAACGGGGAGGCAAAGGTAACATCACGGCCGATCCGCTCTTCGTCGATCCCGACAACGGTGACTATCATCTGCGCTCCGAGCGAGGCCGGTATTGGCCGGAGCATGATATATGGGTGCTCGACAAAGTCACCAGCCCTTGTGTTGACGGCGGCGATCCCTACGCTGAGACATTAAATGAGCCGATGCCCAATGGGGGTCGGATTAATATTGGTGCTTACGGCGGCACTGCGGAAGCCAGCCTGTCACCGAGAGAACAACCGAGTCTCCCGTCTGACAAGGCTTCGAATCCATATCCTGCCGACGGTGCAATCGACGTTGAAAGAGATGTAACATTGAATTGGACCCCGGGCTTAAACGCCGTCTTGCACGATGTGTACTTTGGAACTAATAGAGACGATGTTGTCGATGCCGATACATCCGATACGACCGGCACATATCGAGGCCGCCAGGTTGCCGCCAGCTATACGCCACCAGAAGGAGTTAGACTGCGCACCACCCCTTACTACTGGCGGATAGACCAGGTCGATGGCGAGGGCAATAAGACAACAGGTGACGTTTGGACATTTACAACAATCGCTCCACCACCGCCCAAAGGCAGGGCTTGCTTCACTGCTGAAACCAATGTTTGGACGAATAGTGCGCTTGTTCCAATATCAAAGGTTGCTCTGGGGCAAAGTATCTGCGGTATGAACAGCCTCAGCAAAATCCATGAAGTGCAGGAACACATCGGAACATTCGCGTGCTATGATGTTTTACTTGAGAGCGGAAATTGTATCAGCGTAGCTGAGAATCACTACTTCCTGGCAGAATCCGGGCAATGGATATCTCTGCAGAATCTAAAAGCAGGAATAAAACTTCAAACATCGAAAGGCTCGATTGAGATTATAAGCGTGACCAAAAGACCGATTTCTTATGTGGGCAAGGTCTACAATCTCAAAGTCGCAGATTCAGACCGCTATCTCGTAGGTAAAGACGCGGTCATCGTACGCGATTACTAAGACGCCACGTCTGCGTTTGGCCAATGCAAGTTGAATGCTGTTTGGGTTGATGGTGATAAGACGCGAACCGCCGACTCGCTTGATAGTAGGAATATTCTGCGCCTGAGTAAACCGTAGAGTGATTATATTTTCCTTACACACTTTCCGCCGCTAAAATCAAGAGATGGGCTGACAGTAAAAGAAAAGGTTGAAGGTTTCTTTTTTTCATTTATTTATAGCATATACAAATACCCGGCTATATCATTTACATACCTTAAGCTGTTTGTCAGGCTTAGGCGAGACGACGTTCTCAGTGTTTTTCAACAGGGAAAAAGTAAATAGAACATTCAAGAGTAGAAAGGAAAAACTATGGAAAAGAATTCAAGCGACGAGCTTTTCCAAAGACATCCCGGAAATCCCATTCTGTCGGTGAAGGACTGGCCTTATAAGGCTAACTCTGTTTTTAATGCGGCGGCAGTGGAGATCAATGGTAAAATTGTATTACTTGCCCGTGTCGAGGATTTTAGAGGCATTTCGCATCTGACCGCAGCGAGAAGTGAGGACGGGATTAATAACTGGCAAATAGACAAGGCGCCGACCTTAAAGCCGGAACCTGAGAAACATCCTGAGGAGATTTGGGGTATAGAGGACCCTCGGATAACCTGGATCGAAGCGATGAATAAGTGGGCTGTCTGTTATACCGCCTATTCACGAGGCGGGCCGCTGGTGTCTCTGGCGATGACCAGTGACTTCAAGTCGTTTAATCGTATGGGACCGGTAATGCCGCCCGAGGACAAAGATGCCGCACTGTTTCCGGTTAAGTTCAATGGCCTCTGGGCGATGCTGCATCGGCCGGTCGCCAAGTCCGCTCTGTTCGGCGCTCATATATGGATATCTTTTTCGCCGAACCTTAAACACTGGGGTGAGCATCAGGAGATAATACAGGCCAGAGAGGGGGGGTGGTGGGATGCGAATAAGATTGGTCTGTGCGCACCGCCCATGGAGACAGAAGAGGGCTGGCTGATTCTGTATCACGGTGTGCGAATGACTGCGTCCGGGTCTATTTATAGATTGGGGCTTGCTCTCCTGGATTTAGAAAATCCTACCAAAGTTATCAGGCGTACTGAAGAATGGGTTTTCGGTCCGAAGGCTCATTATGAACGTGAAGGTGACGTCGACGATGTCGTATTTCCATGCGGCTGGCTGAAGAGGGACAATAAGCTTTTTATGTATTATGGCGCCGCTGATTCGCGGATTTGTCTTGCAACGGCCGATTTTGACAGAGTGGTTGATCTTGTACTTAAAAGTCCTGCCGGTGATTTTAAAGGATAAAGTGTAAACAACCGCATGGATATGTGATTATGTCATCTAACTCGGCCAAAATTCTGTTAACAGGCCTGCCGGGCTGCGGAAAAACAACCGCAATAATGAAGATTGCAGCTAATCTCGATTGTGAAAAAGTCGCGGGTTTTTACACTCAGGAGATTCGCCAAAATAATATTCGCAAAGGCTTCTCCTGGAAACGTCTCGATGACGCCGACGGAATACTTGCTCACGTTGATATCAAGGGCCGCTACAAGGTTGGCAAATACGGCGTTGATGTCGCAGGTTTTGAAGAAGCGATAGTTCCGATTCTGGATGTCGAGCAGACCGATGCGGAGCTATTTGTCCTTGACGAAATTGGAAAAATGGAGTGCTTCTCCGGGAAGTTTGCCGCCGCCGTGCGCCGGCTCTTTGCATCTGAAAAATCCGTATTAGCCACCGTGGCGCAGAAGGGTACCGGCCTTATAGCCGAAGTGAAGAATTATCCGAGAACGAAACTGTTTCATTTGACCCGCGAGGGTCGTGACAGGACGATTTCTGAAATCATACAAATACTCTCATTCATGGCTAAATGATATGGAAACCGTTTTTATCGATGGCAGTGCGGGCGAGGGAGGAGGGCAGATACTGCGAACGAGCCTGGCGCTGTCCTGTATAACGGGCAAACCTCTGCATATTGAAAACATCCGTGCCGCCCGCCGCAATCCGGGTCTGGCCAGGCAGCATTTAAGCTGTGTACACGCCGCCTGCCGAATTTGCGACGGTCAATGCGAAGGAGCGGCCTTACGCTCGCAAACACTGAATTTTCGCCCGGGGGGAATTTGCAGCGGCGATTTTTCCTTCGAAATAGGTTCGGCCGGCTCGGCCTCTCTGGTGATTCAAACCGTTTTGCCCGCTCTGTTCTTAGCCGACAAAACTTCTACGGTTACCGTCACAGGCGGGACGCATAATCCGTGGGCTCCGCCGTTCGACTTTCTTGCCGAGACGTTCCTGCCCGCCATAGCAACCGCCGGTTTTCGCTGTGATTGCAGACTCGTCAAACACGGCTTCTTTCCCGCCGGCGGAGGAAAATTAGCTTTAAGTATCCAGCCTCGTCAGGCAAGTATAGACCAAATAATCAACCTCTGCCGGCCGGACGAACAGTTACAAATTCACGCCCGGATATACACCGCCAGGCTTCCCGCACACATCGCCCAACACCAAAAGAAGCTGCTGCTCCAAAGCAAGCTGAAGTTCCAGAACATCGAACACATCGAGGTCGCGGATTCCGACGGCCCGGGAAATTGTGTTATGCTAAGGCTCTGCAGCAGCCGGAGAACGACTGTATTTACCGCATTCGGTATGAAAGGCAAACCATCAGAGAAAGTGGTAGGGGAGGTCACAACTTTGGCCGAAGATTTCATCCAGAGCGGCGCGGCGATAGACCGTTTCTCAGCCGACCAGCTTCTAATCTACATGGCCATCTCAAAAGCCGGCAGCTACACAACCAACGACCTGACCACCCACCTGACAACGAACATCGAAACAATAAAAAAGTTCCTCCCCGTGAATTTCACCATTGAGCAACAAGAGAAAATCCACCGCATTTTGTGCAATTCCTTTTGAACAGATTGGCCTGTTTGCTGGTGAGCGTAACCAATCGCCCGCTTCACCGATGCGGTGTGTGCCATCTTTCAGTTAAACGTGTTAGATTGCTGTCCGTCCTATTTGCCGGTCTTAGTCGGATCAGTTACTCGACCGATGAAGAGGATGGTCCCTGTCTGTCTATCCTGAATCAGAAAAAGAAAGGGATGATCGGCTCGAAAAACGGGGAGCGGAGAACCTGCCCCTCCAAGTCCCATAACCACCGCCGTAGCTGCGGCTGCTTCTGTCCCTTTTTCATTCACATTGACGTATGCTTTGTGGACTACCTCACCGATGAAATACCATTTGGGATCGCCATCGAAACCGGCAAAGTTGGCGCCAGGAAAGGCAAAGGCGTCGATCATCCCCATAGATTGAAGTGTTGGCTTCAGCGCTATCTCCCAAGTCATCTCAAACTTTGGAAGGACAACGTGGACTTTTCTGTCTTTGAGGTTCCTTCTCCAGAAATCAAGGTTCTCAGTCGAGAGAACACTGTCGAGTCTCTCAAGGCCTTCAATTCGTATCGGGAGTATCACAAGCATCGAGAGGTTCTCTCCTGCATACGGCAACTCAACAATTTGGACAGACTTAAACTCTGCATATCTAAAGTTCTCTTTTTGCACCATCATCGGCGCCTGGACGGACTCTTTGGGAGAGATATAGAAAGGAGCACTTCTTGTGTACTCCGGGTCAAAGGGATAAAGCCAATTACCCTTGAAATAGATCGCGTTAGTCAGCACAAGCCGTGTGAGTTCGTTCAGATGGGCGGGTTGGATCAAATCCTTGATCTTGTTGTCTGTCTTGGCCTCCACCCAAGCATTGATTGTCCTCCGTGCAGATTCACGTGCGCGTATGTAGTCCACCGGCGTAATGGAGGCGCCATAGTGCTTCTGGATCAATGAGAGATATTCATCCAAAAACGCACGGCCCTTCTGAGGCCATAATGAGTTTGCGATGTGCAACTCTATATCGGTTTCTTTCTGTAGTTTGTTCAGAGAAGCTTGCAGTCCAGCAAATGCTGGATGGAGGTCATCATGGCCCAACGAAAAATGAAGCACCTCGGCCATCTGCTTTTCCGTCTCACCACGAGCGCCGGCATAGGTCATCGCCAAAGCAGTCGATATGCTGTAAGGTGAAAAAAACAGGTTACCTTCCATGTGCCGGACTTGCCGATAGAGATCGAAGGCAAAGACCGAGTTGCTCAGAACAACAGCTTGTGCATCAGTGAGTGGTTCCACCGGACTCTGCAGGCCATCATCCTGCCCAGAATTCGCACGCATCTTCGCGTTCTGGTCCCCATCCCCCCTAAGCAAGCTAACGACGTCTGCATAACTGGCCTCAGTTGCACAATCCATAGCAGTGAGGCCTTTCCGGTTCCTTGCATTAGAGTCGGCACCCTTAGCCAGTAAAAGTTCAACAATATTGTAGTGTCCTCGACGCGCTCCCACGTGTAATGGCGTGAAACCACCCCAATCTCTTGCATTGACGTCGGCGCCATTGGAAATCAGCATCTCGGCCACAACGGCGCGGTTGTGATCCGCCGCGTAATGCAGCGGAGTACGGCTAACGTTGTCTTTCGCGTTCACATCGGCGCCGCTTGATATGAGTGATCTGACCCGTTCGATTTCACCTGCTCTGGCAGCCCGGTGTAACGGCGTAGTTGTCGCCGTCGGTTTCTTCCTGCATCCGGCAATGAGAATTGTCAGCACTAAGGTCAAGCATACAAGCCTGATGGTTTTCATTTCTTTATCCTTTCACTGTTTCCGCGAGTAGCTCTGAAAAGCACTTCAAAAGGTTTCTTGTCATTCTTTCGTTCCGTGCTTGTCGAGCAACTCGACTATCTCCTGATGTTTTCGGCGTGTGGCCTCGTCCAGAGGTGTACGGCCAGTGTTGTCTCTGGCGTTTACGTCAGCGCCGTCTGCCAGCAACAACTCCACAATATCCTTATGGCCTTTAAACGCCGCTTTGTGCAGGGGTGTGCCGCCACCTTTATCCTTCATATTCACGTCGGCACCATTTGCCAAAAGCAGCTCGATGATACGCTTGTTTCCCCGGGAGGCCGCGTAGTGCAGCGGTGGCGTCCCGGCACGGTTCTTTAGATCGACGTCAGCGCCATGAGCAAGAAGCAGCTTGATCAGGTCAGGATTGTTTTCCAGGGCCGCATAGTGGAGCAGCGGATTGCCGGATGCATCTATTGCATTAACCTCTGCGCCGTATGCGAGAAGACGTTTGATAAGTATTTCATTGTTTTCATAAATAGCCTGGTGCAGGGGCATATTGCCATTGTACCCCCTGACGTTGATGCTGCCAGCGTCGGCACCATTGGCAATCAGTAGTTCTGCCACATCTTCGTGTCCACCGCAAATTGACGCCAGTAAGGTGCTGCGATCGTAGTAGTGGTAGCTTCCTGTTGTATTAACGTCAACTCCATCTGCAATAAGCTGCTTGACCAGATCTACGAAGCCGAATATGGCTGCGCCAAACAGTAACTTTTCCTTCTTTTCTTCGGTGATATTTACATGTGCGGATTTACCGTAAAGAAAATTGGCCACATCCGTGCGCAACAAATCTAGCGCCACATTAAGCGGCGTAAGACCATTATTGTCTTCGATATTTATATCGGCACCTTTGGTCACAAGCAGTTCGACAATACGAATATCGTCACTGGCGGCAGCATAATGCATGGTAGTAGCTCCGTTATCGTTCTTCGCGTCGACGTCAGCACCGCGCGCAATAAGCAGTTCAGCCATATCTTTGCGGTTGTAATCTGCTTGGCCATAGCTCATGCCGGAGTAGTAACCGCCATATAAGGTTGTTTCGTGCAGTGGCGTCATTCCAGATTTATTTCTGGCATTCACATCCGCGCCGGCATCAAGAAGGGCTTCAAGCGCATCACGATCATCATACCAAACGGCAAAATGGAGTGGTGTGGAGTGACTCTGACCGCTCACTGAATTGGGATCCGCCCCATGAGATAGAAGCATTCTGACCAAGTGGCTGTGACCAGTCCGGATAGCTTCGTTGAGTGGCGTGTCGGTTGATGAACCGGCTCCCGAATTGATGTCAGCTCCATTGGTGATTAACAATTCTGCTGTATCTTGCTGGTTGTGTTGAATTGAATTGTACAGCGGAATCTGACCCCATCTATTCTTTGCATTGACATCCGCGCCATTGGTGATAAGCAGTTCCGCCATGTCCTTGTTGCCATTACGGGCTGCGCTGTGCAAAGGTGTAATTCCCTTGCTATTCTTTGCGTCCACACCGGCGCCGCTTACAATGAGAAGTTCCGCTATCCCTTTTTGACCCTCCCGGACGGCATAGTGCAATGGCGTTTCTTTGTTCTTGCCGCATTTGACGTTGACGTCGGCGCCGTTGGTTACAAGTAGGGCTATCATATCTTTGTGACCGGTTGGCAGCGCCAGGAACAACGGTGTCCAGCCATCTTTGTCTTTTGCATTTACGTCGGCGCCTTTGGCTATGAGCAATTCCGCTGCCTCTTTGTGGCCTTCATGTGCTGTCCAGTGCAGAGGCGTCCATGCATCCCGGTCCTTCGCGTTGACATCATCGCCGCGTGAAAGCTGCAACTTTAGCCCCTGGACGTCGCCTGTCTTCGCGGCCCAGTGCAGCGGTGTTGTGGTTGCAGTCGGCGTCTTTTTGCAACCAACGGCAATCAGCATTAACGCCAGAATCGAGCGGATAAGTCTATTCGTTTTCACTTTTTGTTCCCTCAAACAGGTAAACTTTTTGAGGCCCCCGCATATAAAAGGCATAAAAGACGGGGAAAGTAACATGTTAAAAACATATAAGGCCGCCACTTAACAATCTTTGAGAAAAACTTAAGCCGCATCGAGGAAAAGTCTTGCCATATTGTACTTCAACGATTAAAGTTCTGCAAGATAAGTTCCGTCAACGCAACCGTTAGGCGGGGGGGCAATTGGTCGCTAAGCGTGAGTTCTTTTAAAGGAGGTATGAAACAGATGGAGACAAAGCTTAAGTTCCGAACATTGATCGACCTTTTCAACGAATCCCTCGCCAGAATCGAGCCGTTGGACAAGATATGCCTTGAAATAGTCAGGGCCGAGCGCAGCGAACAGCTCACCTTCGAACAGCTAAGGGCAAGAGCGCGTGACTTTGCATTATGGCTGATTCAATCCAGAGGTATCCGGATAGGTGACAAAGTGGCGATATTAGGCAAGAACCGCGCGGACTGGGATGTGGCCCTTTGGGGTGTTGTCCTTGCCGGAGCCGTGCCGGTGCTGATTGACCCGGAAAGACCGGTCGAAGGTGTGGAAAATCATATCACACATACGGAGACTCGGCTGATTGTTATGGCGGACGATTACCAGGATGAAAAGTCCCGGCGGGAGCTGGAAGAGTTTGCCAACAATAATAATATGGCTTTTATCGAGATGACCGTCTTTGAGAAAATCGGGCTAAACAGAATTGAAGCAGATGAATTGTTGGATAAGATACCCGCCGAAATAGAAGTTGATGACACTGCGGTTATTTTGTGCACATCCGGCACCACGGGGGACCCGCGAGAAGTGGAGCTGACCCACGGCAATCTCGGCGCCAACCTTCAAGGCTCCGTGAAGAAGGTACAAATAACCCAAGGGGACACTCTCGGGCACATACTTCCGCCGCATCATTCTTTTGGTCTTACAGTCGGAAAATTGCTGCCTTTCTGCGTCGGTGCGGCCAATATGTACACCAACAAGTACCGCCAGATAGCCGAGCTTATAAGGGACAAAAACGTAACTATCTTTGTCGCGGTACCTGCTCTTTTCACTGTTCTCGGAAAGAATATCGAAGAAAGTCTCGCCAAACAGAAAGAAAAAAAGCCATACCTCAGGCTGCTCGACCGTTACCTGCCGAAATTGACAGGAAAAATAATCATAAAGAAGCTGGGCTGGAGCAAAATCCGATTCTTCCTTTCAGGTTCGGCGCCAATGTCGAAGTGGGTACTTGATGTGTTCTGGCGCAGAGGCCTGCTGCTATATGAAGGCTATGGCACTACGGAGAACTCGCCCGTTTACGGTTTTAACGAAAGTCCGCAAAAATTAGGCTCCGTCGGCAAACCCATTGACACGCTGTCGGTCAAAATCGTCAATATGGACAATCAAGACCTCCCGCCCGGCGAAAAAGGCGAAATTGCCCTCGGCGGGCCCTGCATTATGAAGGGTTACTATAAGAATCCTACAGCGACTCAGGCAATTATCAAAACCGACAACAAGGGCGTTCGCTGGCTGCTGACCGGGGATTTGGGCTACCTTGATGAAGAAGGAAACCTCTATATTACCGGCCGAAAGAAGTACGTTATTGTGCTGCCGGGCGGTAAAAACATCAATCCTGAGCGTGTCGAATCGGCACTCTCGGAAGCCCGGTTCGTAAGTGAGATACTGGTGGTCCCCGGTTTTTGGAAGGACTCGACCGGAATAGAACAGGAAACCTTCAGGGCAATTGTCCGACCGGCCATGGACGTAATAGAAACACAGACGATTTTTTCCTCCGCTGATTTGGAAAACCGACCAAAAGCCCTTAAAAGGCTCGTTTGGCAAAGCATCAACGAATGTCAGCAGAAAAGCCGGCAGCTATCTTCCTTCGAAAAGATATCTTCGTGGCATCTTGAAATAAGAATAGAGGAATTTCAGAAAACCTCAACGGGAAAGATTAGACGAGAAGCTTATATGAAGCTGTGACAAAAAGAAAATATTATATATGGAGCAGGAAAGACTAATCGCTATACATTACAAGTGTTTGTCGAGAGAACAATTAAATAATGACCAACAAAGGAGGCTCATAAAATGTTGGAACGTCAGGAAACTTCAATCGCCGGTAAGAACTCCGCACGGATTAGCCGCCGTCGCTTCATGGCCGGCGCCGGTGCGACTGCTTTATCTTTTACAATTGTCAAGCCCCGGCTTGTCCGCGGCACGAGCGCCAACTCTAAGGTCGATTTAGGATTGATCGGCTGCGGCGGCAGGGGGACATGGATCGCGGAACTGTTCAAGCAGCACGGCGGATATAACCTCGTGGCTGTCGCAGACTACTTCCAGGACAGGGTAGACAACGCAGGCGAAAAATTGGGCGTAGACCCGGCGAATCGTTTCACAGGTCTTTCGGGCTATAAAAAACTGCTGGAGAAGGTGGACGCAGTCGCTATTGAGAGCCCGCCTTATTTTCATCCCGAGCAGGCGGCCGACGCGGTGGAAGCCGGCTGTCACGTCTATGTCGCCAAGCCGATTGCGGTGGACGTGCCCGGATGTAACAGTATCGGTGACAGCGGCAGGAAGGCTTCGAGAAACAATCGCTGCTTCCTTGTTGATTTCCAGACCCGCGCCGATGAGTTCTACTGCGAGGCGCTGAAGCGAGTCCGCGCCGGTGCGCTGGGAGAGTTTATTTTCGGCGAGTCAATCTACCATGCGAATTGCCCCTTCAAGCGCATGTACAAGACATGGCAGGACGACCCGAATAATCCTGAGAATCGTCTGCGGGCGTGGGGGCTGGACCGCGTTATTTCCGGTGACATCATCACCGAACAGAATATCCACACGCTCGACGTGATGAGCTGGATTATGGATGCCGAACCTGTTTATGCCGTGGGGACCGGGGCCCGGACGGTTCGTCCCGTCGGAACCTGCAACGACCACTTCACACTTCTCTTCGAGTATCCGAACAAGGTGGGCATTACATTCAGCTCGAAGCAGTTCGAGGGTCACGGCACTCAGCCCGCGGGCATCAGGAACCGTATGTTCGGCTCCAAAGGCGTGCTTGAGACGGCGTATAGCGACCTGGTGATTATTCGAGGCGAGAACTTCTATCGCGGCGGCAAAAGCCCCGGCATATACAAGGACGGCGCCATAGCCAACATCAAAACATTCCACGAGAGTATTCTCAACAGTCAGTTCGACAATCCGACCGTCGCACCGAGCGTTCGGAGCAATCTGGTGACAATCCTCGGAAGGACCGCCGCCTATACAGGCCGGAAGGTTAGCTGGAAGAGTCTTATAAAAAGCACGGAAAAACTCGACGCAAATCTTAAAGGTTTAAGGTCATAAGTGTGTCGAGACAATGTCATTATTAAAATCTTATTGAGGTGAACTAATGAAAGAACATCAAATAACACGTCGGCGGATACTGGTTAATGGCGCACAGGCCTTGGCCGGTTTGACCATGGCTGCTTCATGCAGCTCCTTTGCTAAAGAGACGACGGAAAAAGAAATTCATCGCGGCTTCAAAATAGGCGTCTGTGACTGGACTATAAAAAAGATGACGGACCCGGCCTCGTTTGAAGTGGCCAAACGTATAGGGCTTGACGGCGTGCAGGTGGACTTCGGGAGGGGAAAGGACGATTTGCTTTTGTTCGATCCCGAGCTGCAAAAGAAATTCATCGCAGCCGGAAAAAAACACAAGATTGAAATAGCGTCCCTTGCCCTGGGAGTTCTCAACGGCGTCCCATATAAAAGTGACCCGCGTGCCGAGCGATGGGTTGACCAGAGCATCGACGTATGCAAAGCGATGGGCGTCAAGGTGGAGCTCCTGGCCTTTTTCGGCAAGGCCGACCTGCAAGGCGACAAGCAGGGCACCGACGTGGTCGTGGAACGGCTCAAAAAAGTCTCGCCAAAGGCCGAGAAGGCCGGCGTCGTCCTCGGCATCGAATCCACGCTAAGTGCCAAACAGCACATGGACATCATCGAAAGGGTCGGCTCGCCCGCGGTCAAGGTTTACTACGATGTCGCCAACTCACAAAAAAACGGCTATGACATCTACAAGGAAATCCGCCAGCTCGGCAAGCTCATCTGCGAGTTTCACGCCAAGGACAGCGATGACCTTTACGGCAAGGGCTCGATCGACTTCAAAAAAGTCCGCGAGGCGATGGACGACATCGGCTATCGCGGCTGGTTCGTGATGGAAGGGAACAAGATGCCGCTCGGCATAGAGGAAAGCTGCCGCTACGACGCCCAATACCTTCGGAGCATCTTTCCGGCAAAAGTATAATACCCATCATAGAAAGGACAGGATATGAAACCACGAACTTATGTAACAATTTTGGCCGTACTGCTTTTCGCCACGACCCGGTTCGCCGTCGCTACGCCGCTGGACGACTATGTCGCTGCGCCGGATACGAACTACAGTCACCGCCTCGTCAACACCGTTACAGGCCCCGGCTATACGGCCTATATCCTGGAGATGACCTCGCAATCCTGGCGAAGCAGGGACGAGGTCGACCGACCGCTGTGGAAACACTGGCTGACCGTAATCAAGCCCGACAATATCGTCAGCGATACGGCGCTGCTCTGGATAACCGGCGGCAGCAACGACAGAGACCCCCCGACAAATCCGGACTGGATGGTGACCGGCATTGCCCTGAAATCCAAAACGGTTGTCGCAGAGCTCAGGATGGTTCCGAACCAGCCTCTGGTCTTTCCCGACGGCGGCGGGCCTCGACATGAAGACGGGATTATCGCCTACACCTTCAACAAATACATTGAGACGGGTGACAAGACCTGGCCGCTGCTGCTGCCGATGGTCAAAAGTGCCGTCCGCGCGATGGATACGATTCAATTGCAAATCCTTTCCGCCAGCAAAGGCAGGCTCAATATAAAGAAGTTCGTTGTTTCCGGCGGTTCCAAGCGTGGCTGGACCACCTGGCTGACCGCCGCCGTTGATACGCGGGTCATAGCGATTGCCCCGGCGGTTATCGACGTTCTGAATATGGATGAGCAGATGAAGCATCATTTCAGCGCCTACGGCTTTTATTCCAAGGCCATCGAGGATTACGGCGAGATGAACGTCTTTGAAAGGCTCGACACCCCGGAAGGTCAGGCCCTGATACAATATATCGACCCCTACGAATATCGCAGCCGATATACGATACCGAAGTTTCTGTTAAATTCGAGCGGCGACCAGTTCTTTCTGCCGGACTCGGCCCAGTTCTATTTTCACGACCTGCCGGAACCAAAATACATTCGCTATGTCCCCAATACGGATCACGGCCTTGAAGGCTCGGATGCGATTGAGAGCCTGTTCGCATTTTACGCCTCCATATTGACCGGCGCGCCGCTGCCGCAGTTCACCTGGAAAGTGACAGACGATGGTGCAATCGAAGTCAAAACGCAGACACAGCCAAAGGCTGTTAAATTATGGCAGGCGACCAATCCGAAGGCTCGTGACTTCCGCCTCGAAACCATCGGCCCGGTCTGGACAAGCACAGATATCAGCTCCCGAGGCGACGGGACATATTCAGCCGGTGTTGCCGAGCCGGAGAAAGGCTGGACCGCCTTTTTCGTTGAGCTGACTTTCGACAGCGGATTAGGCGTCTCGCATAAGTTCACTACGCAGGTATACGTGGTCCCCGATACTCTTCCGTTCGCCGAGAAGCTGAGCTCCGAGGGCACACGCACTCTCGATTCCGTCCTGCTCGCCACGGAACGGTAGGGGGTGACAGGAGGCATTATGAAAAAAATTGCAGTGTTCACTTTACCGGCTCTTATCTTCCTGTTCCTCGGTATATTTTCCGGCTTCAGCCGGACGGAAGGTAAACAACCGACACAGGACGTGACTTCCACAAAGCCATCGGAGCAGAAGGTCCTGTACGCGGAACTGACTCCGCAGGAATTTCGCGAGCGGATAGCGGCCGCGCCGATTGCATATCTGCCGCTCGGGACACTCGAATGGCACGGCGAGCATCTTCCGCTCGGCTCAGACGGATTACAGTCATACGGCTTTTTTATCCGGCTGGCCCGCGAGGCCGGCGGCATCGTCCTTCCGATGCTGTTCCTGGGGCCGGACCGAAGAGTGGAGGTGGACGGCCGCGAGCTGTATGGAATGGATACACTGGGCGAGAACAGGCCCGAAGGCAAACGGTACAAGAACCAGCAGCTCGCGGGCAGCGCATACTGGGTGCCGGAAGAGACCTTCATGACGATAATCGAGGCGACGCTCAAGCAGCTTAAACGCGCCGGCTTTAAGATTGTCGTCGCCCACGGCCACGGGCCATCGACCGGCTTCTTTAACAAGAACAAGGACCGCTGGAAGGAGAAGTTCGGCCTGGAGACCTTCTCATGCTGGGGCGGCCCGCAGGGGATGGGCATCCAGGTGGACCACGCAGCTATGAACGAGACCTCGCTCGTGATGGCCCTTCGCCCGGAGCTGGTCCGAATGGACAGATTACCTGAAGATCCCAATTCATGGCCTGTCGGCATCAGCGGCAAGGACCCGCGAACTCTCGCCAGCGCCGGGCTCGGAGAAGAAATCCTCAAGCTCCAGACCGAGAGAATGGCAAAAATCCTCAGCCAGGAATTGGCGAAAATAGACAAATAAACCGGCGTTGCAATAAGACGGCCTTTTCGTTTGCCCCGTAAGGGGTCCTGTGGAGGATTTAGGATCCCCGTTTTCACGGGGACGAGTTTACACCTGCGAAAGCAGGGGGCGCTTCGGATTTCCGGCCAAAGGCCACCGATTGGCTTTGATTGGCTTTGTTTTTTCGCTGCCTCCGACCATTGAAGTCTCCATAAAGCTTTGTCTATGCTGACTTAACGTCATTTTGCCCTCCGGTAAATTGGCTTTGTTTTTTCAAATCGCACTCTTTCAATCGCCCATTGAGTCTTGTCATTCCGCAACCATTCGTCTCGTTTCCGATTACCGGCCAAAGGCCTAAAATTGGCTTTGAATTGGCTTTGTTTTTTTCGAGCCAAAAACGCTGCTTTTCTTTATAATCCCTTGTTGTATCTGAGCTTACATTCATTTGGGCCTTTCGCAAATTGGCTTTGTTTTTTCAAATTAATGCGAATTATACGCTCTATTTCTTCACTATTTCGCCATAAACGGCAAAAAAATGACTGGTTTTTGGCATTTTTTGAGATGATATCCATTGTATTTTCTGATGTCTGAAATCTGAAATCTGATACCAATGAAAAATCCACAGGATGCCTTGCGACATACTACATACAAAATGCTACATACAAATTTAGTTGTATATTATACAAAATTACACTCTAAAAGTCAAGTAAAATCCGGATGCCGGATAAGCTCCGTCTGAAATCTATAGCCGCCCTTAATCAAAAACTTGTGCCCGCGAAAGCGGGTAAACGTAATCATTTCAAAGATTGCTACCTTTAGGTAGTCGACCAATAAGCGTCAATCCATAAGATTTCAAAATGCTACTTATAATCTCGTAGTTCATACGCATACGATGATCAATAATTGATTTATGGATAACATTCTTGATCGAATTGGCTTAAACATCACACTGCTTCGCGAAGAGCGCGAACTCACACAGGAAAAACTCGCAGAGTTAGCAGATCTTCACAGGGCCTACATTGGCCAAATCGAGCGGGGCGAGAAAAACATCGGCCTGAGGAACCTCGAGAAAATCGCAAAAGCTTTAGAGGTTCCTGTCCGCTTGTTAGTAGATGTTTCTGAGTTCCACAATTAGACTAATCTGTGTCAGCAAATATTAGTAATAACCGTTTGGTCCATTAACCAAGAATTTGACTTGTCCAAAATTGACTTTGTCATATAATTATGTACTGTTAACAAAAGGGACAACGTAGCTAACCTCGACAGTTTGATCAGAGTTATTGCTAATTGTGTAATCCTGAGAGCGGAGGAATTTTATGAAATTAGAAATAATAACAAATCCATCGTCTGATGTTTTTCTTGATCTGGTCCGGACATCGCAAGAACAACTTCTGGCAAGCCCTTTTATTAAAGCAAATGTCGCTAAAATGATATTGGACAATAAACCAACGGATTCAAATATATCCTTGATGACAAGTTTTAAACTTACAAACTTTTACAGAAAATCTTCTGATTTAACGGCTCTCAAGTATTTCATCGACAAACAGATGGAAGTACGGAACTATCCAACTCTACATGCGAAAACGTATATTTTCGATTCTGAGAGGGCTATCGTAACATCAGCAAATTTGACTTTGGGTGGTCTGCAAAATAACTACGAGTGCGGCGTTTTGATAAATGATTCAAATACAGTAAAGAGACTTAAATCTGAATTCCTTAAAATCTTTACTGATGGGGAGAAGGTATCGGTTGTTACGGAGGAAATTATTTCCACAACCGAAGGAATTCTTTCTAAAGTACCCAAAGAAAAAAGAATCAAATTTGAAAAGTCTGAGAGGGACTTGTTCCCTAAAGTTGATTATGAGCCAGAAGATGATTTGTATGAGGGCGGTGTTACAACCATCGCAAATACGTTGTCCGGCTGGAGGCTTGATACATTTAATGCTGTTTCAAAAGTCAAAACAAATATCTTCAAACTTGAACATATCTATGCGTGTAAAGAGCAACTTCAAGAATTGCATCCGGAAAATCGAAATATTGAGGCTAAGATAAGACAACAATTGCAGGAATTAAGGGATTTGGGTTTGATAGAATTTCTTGGCGGAGGGGTCTATCGCAGGCTCTGGAAAGACGTATAGATATACGAAATGACGTTCAAATAAGTCGTTGGTAAAAAAATGCTTTTTTAAAAGATTGCTACCTTTAGGCTGTCGATCAATTACATATCCTGATCTACGATCCTGACGAAAACTATAGGCACATTGCGTAGTCTTTGTGCATTGAAAAGTCAGGATTCGTGACGTCAACAGCAAAACCAAACTGCTCATGTAAAGAAGTTGGGCCTCTTTTCTGGGAGCCGGAATATACGACGGTCTGGTCGTTTCCGCAGCGGGGGGACTGGGCGACGCACAGTCCGAAGTATCGCGGGAATTTCGCGCCTCAGATAGCTCGGAATATAATCGAGATGTACAGCGAGCAGGGAGATACGATTCTCGATCCGATGGTCGGGGCCGGGACGACGCTAATCGAGGCCAAACTTTTGGCGCGAAACGCGGTCGGGCTGGATATCAATCCCGGGGCGGTTGAGCTGGCAAATGCGGCCCTTCGTTTCAAGCATCATCCGGCCAGCGTAGGGGCGGTTCGCGAACCGCCCGTACTAAAAGTGGCCGACGCACGCGATTTGTCATTTTTGGAAGATGAGTCGTTCGACCTTGTCCTGACACATCCGCCTTATTTGAATATAATCAAATACTCGGAGGGGAAAATACCGGAAGATTTGTCGAACATCGGCAGCCTGCCGAAATTCTGCGACGAAATCGAGCTAATAGCCGCCGAATTGTTCCGCGTTCTTAAGGCCGACAAATACTGCGCGATACTCATCGGCGATACCCGTAAGGGCAGGCACTATGTACCGCTTGCCTTTCGCGTGATGCAGCGTTTTCTGAAGGTCGGCTTTGTACTGAAAGAGGATATTATAAAGGTCCAGCACAATTGTGCAATGACCGAGCGCTGGCGGCCAAAGGCAAAGCAGGGAGGCTTTTATCTGATTATGCACGAGCATTTGTTCGTTTTTCGCAAGCCGTCAGCAGGGGAGGACCTTTCGAGAATAAGATACAGCCGTTCAATTGATTATCCACAGGATGCTTTACGGTAGGGGCGGTTCGCGAACCGCCCCTACAATTAAAAATAGCCACAAAATCAGGCAATTTTCATGTTTTTTGGAGTTCTGAGAAA
>Ga0307378_10002326_pt1 | contig 29405 bp, 35 predicted proteins | sample UN1MG_FD_202238 | JGI IMG/M metagenome (GOLD analysis project Ga0307378, IMG submission 202238) | Soil microbial communities from Risofladan, Vaasa, Finland - UN-1 | ecosystem: Environmental > Terrestrial > Soil > Coastal area > Acid sulfate soil | place: Finland: Risofladan, Vaasa | collected... | reverse complement strand
TAATAATCGGAATTTTTGCAGTACTTAAACGAAAGAAAGATCAATTAACAATGCTAGATGAGACATCAGGCGTTTAAGAAATATTCAACTCTATTCTAATTTCATCTACTGCTCTAATGCCGTAGATATCTCTTATTTGCTGAACTCTTATTGATTCTTTCAGCAGGTCTCTTCCTATAGAATCAACCAAAATTGAAAATACGTCACTAAATCTAATTTCCCATTTATCTGCGCAATCAAGAATCTTACTTACAGCCCACCTTCTTACTTCATGAGGCAATGGAATATTGGTACTTGCCTCTATTGATAATCTGTCAAATAGATTGATGATATTGGCTGTCTGAGTTGCCATGCTTTCAAGATCTTTTGCTTCTCCATACTTTGACTCCGCTTGCATTCTTATGTTTGATTGATATTCTGATAGTTTCAACAATGCCATCATTTCTTTTGAAGTGTCAGTAGATACCTTGTTTGTAACATTTTTGACTGATTGTAACTCCTGAAACACCTTGTCCGTTTTTTTATGAAACTCTGCCGATAATGCATCTTGTGTTTTTAACATTTCATCTATTGATGATACCTTTTGATCAATTGTGTTTGTTTTATCAAAAACATTATTTTTAAAATCCACAAAATCTTCTTGAACTGATTTTAATCCCTCCCCTACAAATGCAGTAGAATCTGCTCTATGTGAAAGAACTCCTATCTCTGCCTGAATTTGGTCCATTTTTCCACCAAAATCTGAAATTCTTTGAGTTTTTCCTGCAAGGGCGTTTATTTCACTCTTAATGGATTCTAGTTCAGAACTCAAACTACCTATAGAATTTGTTTTAGCCGCTACGGTATCGAACTGCAGTTTTAGGCCATCAATAACACCTCCTAGAGAATCTATTCTTTCAGCTTTTCCTGAAATTGAATCGATGGCAGTTTTTATCCCCTCAAGCTCTGAATTCAAGTTAGAAAAGGATTCAGTCCTACCTACAATCCTATCTAGCTCCTCTTTTAGATTGGATATTGCAATGGATGATGATTCAATCCTGTCAGTTTTTCCAGAAATAGATTGAATCGTATTTTTTAGGCCATCAACTTCTTTACTAATACTCAATACCGAATCTGTTTTACCTGAAATATTTCGCAGATCATCTCTTACCTCATCAATTCGTTGGGCAATCTTGATAATCATTTTAGAGTTATTGCGAATTGAACTCATACTTTCTTCTACTTGTTGAGATAATTGTTCTGGTTTAGGAGCTGATTTTTGTATTTGATTTATTTTGTTTACTTCTTCTTGAAGTTTGGATGTTTGACTATTAATTTTTGTAATAATATTTGATTGGGTTCTTACCTGATTTAATCCAGCATATAGTTTTTGATTATCGTCTTCAATGATGTTTAACCTATTAGATTGTTTTTGGATATTTTCTAGCGTGGAGGTAAGTACATCTATCATTTCCTTCATGGATACCAGAACTTTTTGATTTTCACCAAAAATCTTGGACATCACTTTAATCTCCTTTTGAAGCGCTTTAGTAGAATCTGAAACTGTTGCTACTTTTTTTAAAATAGCAGCAGGAGTTGGTTCTCTTTTGACAATTTTTGAATTACTCGAGGTTTTAGCTGCTTGGTTAGATACTTTCATCGTCTTTGATGGTTTTTTTACCATATACTTTGAAATGAAAATATTATGATAAAAAAGTATCACTAATCTATGACTTTCACAAAATGGGCTATTTGTTGAAGTTTTTAGACATCAGCATAGATTCAGTGATAATTTCATGTGGCAAACTGATTGAATTCAATTGATTATTTTTGAATGAGTCGGGGGTGGTTTTGTTAAATAAGTTAGATACTCACCACCAATTTCGAGTTCAAATTTGAAGAACCGCTTTTACTCAAAATTTAATGATTTTAGCTTTTTTTGTGACTGAGGGTCCAAATTGATCCCTACCTCGCTTGGCGCGGGGTATATAGTCAGGAAGATAGATTTTGCACTATTTGTGCGAATTTCGTTCTGGAAATATGCTGATATCAAAAAAATGTATTAAATATTACTGGAATTTAAGACCAAAAACGCTTAGTTGTTTGGTAAAAATTAAGGCGTAAAATGTCCAAAGGATATTCGTTAAAAATTATCCGAATAATCCGTAAATTTGCCAGTTGAAATATTTTTCTTCACGTATGCTCATTATCTTTTCTAAAAAATGAGCAACTATGTGTATTTTTTGGTAATTTCACTTCCAAAGGAGAATAAATTTTTGCAGGTCTCATGTGAATTTATTTTTAGAGGAATTTTACATTTTACACACCTTCTAGTTACAGCTTTTTTACAAACTGTGCAAATTGCAACTGGGACTAATGGTCCCTCACAAATACCACATGCGTAAAAAATGTTCTTTGAGAGGTCATTTCCATCATTACGACTTTCACTTGCTACTAACTGGCAAGGAGCAGCTGCGGATTTGGACTCATCTATCAGGGGATTTACGACGAAACTTATTCCTCTCAAAGTATTCATGAAAGTTATGATGATTTTTGTTATATGGCGCTACCGTATGTTTTGTGGCATGCCTTGATATTGATTAGAACATCACCTTATCTCAATCTCTGAAAAAAATACACCAAAGTTGGGATGAGACAAGTGCGGGTTTTGTTAAATTAGTTAGATACACATCACTTTTTTTATAATTTTAGAATCTTTTTTCCATAAGAATCTCTTAAAATAAAAATTAACTCTTCTATTGTAAACTTTTTAATAGAATCTGACATCCATTCTAATTCTGATTTTTTGAGAAAAATAAAAAAGAAAAAATGGGAATCCATTATTTTAGCCTGAAGGCAAGTCTTCAACTTTTAATCGCTTATCAAAAAATAAAGATGCAGTAAGATCTCCTGTAACATTAATCATTGTCCAGATCATGTCCAAAATTCTATCCACTCCTAATGAAATAATGAACTATTACAGTACTGTGGAAAGTGTGTCTAGAAATGTTGATTATTCACTTTTGATAGTTCATTAAAATTATTTGAATACAAATCTCAAAACTGAGAATTGTGTATAATCATGAAATACCTGATAATCAAGTAAATTTATGAATAATTTATTTTATTTTCTAATGTTCTCGTTATTGTTAATACCTATTGCAGATGACATATTTGCGGAAACCATAAAGGTTCAGATTCCTACAGGGTCATCTATACCACTGTCCACCATACATTTTACCCCTGATGAAATTTCAGCAAGGCCAGGAGACAAGGTTCAATGGGGAAATACCGACTCAGTATTTCATACGATCACCTCAGGTACACTGAGCTCTGGTCCAACTGGAATGTTTGATAGCGGTCATCTAAAACCAGGAGGGCAATTCGTTGTACTATTTGAGGAGCAACACATCGGCGAAATCAAATATTTTTGTACTATACATCCTTGGATGTTCGGAATTGTCAACATTGTTGATCTTGAACCAGAGTTTAATATTTATCACAATGTAGGTTCTGGGGTTTCAGATTCTGGTGTAGATATTGCATACAAGGTGAAAAGAAATTTGGTAAACGTCGAGGTCAACCTCGAAAAAAACATGATTTCATTTAATTTTGCAGGCAAGATAAATAATGATAAATTTATTGTAAGGTTACCTTCAGAACTTATCAAAGATCCAAAATCTGTTTGGATAGATGAGAATCAAGTTACTGATTTTGATTTAAAAAAGGCAGATGGATTTACAACACTTACTGTAACATTACAAGAACGCACACAGCAAGTCAAAGTAGTTGGAACTGTAGTTATTGGAAAGCCATCCATAAAAGAACAAGTTTTGATCAATCAGATATTTGGAATCACCGACAAAAAATTCTATGAGAGCGGAGATCAAATCATAGTTTCAGGAGAGATTCAAAACCCTGTTCAATTATATCAAATCTCTCTAGATGTTATTTCCCCCCGAGATGTAGCAGTCTTTCATATGGAAGTACCACTAGTTGATGAAACAAAATTTACTGAAACCATTCCAACAATTGGTGTCCTACGAGAATTAGGCGAATACACTGTGAAAATTACTGCTCCAAGTGCAAAAAGCTCCTTTATGACTTTCGAATATGGTATCGTACCAAGCGAATTTGACATAGAACCAGAGGAATACGAATCACCTTTGAAACAGGTAAAATCAGGCACAGAACCAAGCGAGGTAGCCTGCAAGGAGGGGCTTGATCTATTTATGAAAAATTCAAACGGTGATGCAGTTTGTCTTACACAATCTACTGCAGAAATTCTGTTACAACGAGGTTGGATAAGTAACTTTTAGCGTTAACCATCTAGGAAACTGGGGATTTTTGTGGACTATATTGAAATAGAAATAATCGCAATTGTAATTCTCATTGGTTTTTATGCACTTTTTAGTGGACTTGAAATTGCAATAGTTGGGACCAGACGATCAAAAGTAATGCGACTTTACCGCAAAAAAGTTCGCGGGTCAGCCGCTCTTTTCAAATTAAAATCAAATCCAAATAGAATGACATCTAGTGTAAATCTAGGAAATACTTTGGTAAATGTGGCATCTTCAGTGTTGGCAGCAGATGTAGCTATCAAATTATTGGGAGAACAAGGAGTGGGTATTGCCATTGGAATTATGACTTTTGTGATATTGATTTTTGGGGAAATATTTCCAAAGACTTTTTCGAATATTCAACCTGAAAAAGTAGCTTTACGCTTTAGCCCTTTTCTCCTTGTATTTTCTTATTTGACGTATCCTTTTGTTTTATTTTTAGAATATATCACAAAAGTGTTTTTAAAATTAGTGGGAGGATATTCTTACCCAAAACCAATTACTGAAGAAGACATCAAGGAAGTTATCGATTTAGGATTATCTGACAAAGCTATAGAACAAGAAGAGCACTCTCTAGTACGAAAGGCCCTTGAATTTGATGACAAACCAATCGTAGATGTAATGACACCTAAAAAAAATATCTTTTCATTAAATGGCGATTGTTTACTATCTGATGTTTTCCCCCAAATTGAAAAAAGAGGGTTCTCTAGAATCCCTGTGTTTTTATCATCTCCTGAAAATATTGTTGGAATCTTACACATATGGGACATTGCAAGATTGCCGGAGGACCAATATGATAAAACTATAATCAGAAATATTACCAGAAAACCATTTTTCGTTTATACAAATGAGAAAATCAGTGATTTGTTTATGGAACTAAAAAAAAATATTGACCATATGGCTATTGTTCAAAATGAAGATGAGAACTTGGAAGGCCTTATCACTATTGAGGATCTAATTGAAGAAATTGTAGGCAACATTGTGGGTGAATCAGACAAATGACAAATTTTTATGACTATAAAAAAATGAATTTCATGACGTGCGGGACGAATAACATGAAAAACATTTTCTTTTTGATAAAAAAGTATCACTAGTCTATGACTTTCACAAACTCAGTTAATGTTGACCACTTTATGCCTAGTTGTCATTTAGGTACTTTGTACTTTTAAAATAATATTTTTGGAAAATTCAGTCATTTACCTCTAAAAAAACCTCATCAATTTCACATTCTTTATTCGGTAGAATATTCAGGAATTGATATTTCAAGATCTCCAGTGAATTTGATTTTTTTAAATTAATTTTTTTTAAAAATTAGCATCGACTAACTTTTTCAAAATAATGATTTATTTTGAAATAATTATTTGAAAACTAGGATGTGATTAATCTTTATTAGATCATGATCAAAATTAGCTTTAACATATGTTGTTTTTCCACTCAATGCAATACCTATCATAAGGACATATTCCAAGCTCATTTTCTTATCTTTTCTGATTTTTAATCAATATGATTGAACCAATTATTCTTGACAAATTATTTCTCAAAAGTATAATTAATAGAATGAGGTTTTGACAAGGGTTTATTCAGACTTTCTCCTGAGGGGATCCTATATAAAAGACATATACAAAATCTGCACTCCCATAACTTTCTGAATCTTGCCTCATTCCTTTGTCTATAAAATAAGATTCTACTTTATCAGCATCATCTTTAGAATTGGCATCCCAATCCCTCCAACTATTTGGTTCTCCGCGTTTGGTTTTACTGTTTTCAGAATCATTTGTTCTGCCTATCATCCATTTTGAGTAATTTCCACCTGATTGAGACTTCACAATTTCTTCTATTTCGGAAATGATTTCTGAAGATTCCATAATTTTTTAATGTCCATCATCTTAAAAAAAGAATGCTAATAAAATCAATCATGATAATTTAAGATGGAGGTTTTGTTTTCTTTATATCATCTATTGAGTTCTCTAGATCTTTTTGAGTTATTTTAATTGACTTGACAGATTTTTCTTTGTTTTCAACAAATCTCTTAACTCCTAAAAGTGCTGCACGATTACAAACCTCTTCAATCTCAGCTCCGCTAAACCCTTTTGCCATTTCTACTAGTTTTTTCAGATTAACATCATCTGCAAGTGGTTTTTGTTTGGTGTGAATCTTAAATATCATTTCAATACCATGTGCATCTGGATTTGGTACTTCGATAATCCTATCAAATCTGCCAGGTCGTAGAAGCGCAGGATCCACAATATCCAATCTATTTGTAGCACCAATTATCAAGACATTATGCAATTCTTCTAGTCCATCAATTTCAGTAAGAATCTGGGATACTACACTTTCTGTAACATGTGAGCCAGAATCACCACTTCCTCTTTTGGGAACAAGTGCATCTACCTCATCAAAGAAGATTATGCATGGTGCTGCCTGACGAGCCTTTCTGAAAATCTCGCGCACTCCTTTTTCCGATTCCCCAACCCATTTTGATAATAACTCTGGACCCTTTATGCTGATAAAATTTGATTCAGTAGTTGTAGCAACTGCTTTTGCAATCAAAGTCTTTCCAGTACCTGGTGGTCCATAAAGCAATATTCCTTTAGGGGGTCTGATATGTGCGTATTCAAATGCATCTTTGTATTTTAATGGCCACTCTATTGCCTCACGCAATGTTTCTTTTAATGAATCAAGACCTCCCACATCATCCCAGCTGACATTAGGGGTCTGGACTAGAACCTCTCTGAGTGCTGATGGTCTTACTTCTTTTAATGCCTCTGCAAAATCACTACTGGTTATTTTGATTTTTTGTAGAATTTCATTTGAAACTTTTTCTTCTTGGAGATTAATTTCAGGTAAAATTCGTCTAAGGGATCTCATTGCAGCCTCTTTACAGAGTACTTCCAAGTCTGCGCCGACAAACCCATGAGTTGTTTTAGATATTTGTTTTAGGTCCACTTTTTTATCAAGTGGCATTCCTCGTGTGTGGATGTTTAGAATTTCTAATCTTCCTTCGTCATCTGGAATTCCAATTTCAATTTCTCTATCAAATCTACCTGGTCTTCTAAGTGCAGGATCAATTGAATCGGGTCTGTTAGTAGCTGCAATAACTATTACTTTGCCTCTGCTCTTCATACCATCCATTAACGTCAATAGTTGAGAGACTAGTCTTTTTTCCAACTCTCCTGAAACCTCTTCTCTTTTAGGTGCAATTGAATCAATTTCATCTATGAAAATTATGCTGGGAGAATTTTCTTCTGCTTGTTTGAAAATATCTCGTAACTTTTCTTCACTTTCCCCATAATGCTTTGCCATAATTTCAGGACCGCTAAGGGATGTAAAGTGAGAATTGGTTTCACCTGCAACTGCCTTTGCTAACAAAGTCTTTCCAGTACCTGGTGGACCATACAATAAAACACCTTTGGGGGATTCTATTCCAATTTTTTCAAATAATTCAGGATGTCTCATTGGTAATTCTACCATTTCTCGTATCTTTTGAATTTCTTTTTTCAATCCTCCCAATTCATCGTAGGTTACCCTTGGTATGGAGGGATCATCTAATTTTGTAACATTGCCCAGCTTGAATATGGTATCATCTGTTACAAAAACTGGTTTTGAGGGTTTAGTACTACTAACAACTAGTTGAATTTTACTTCCCATTTGGGTATTGACTACTACGGTATCACCCACCGTAAAGACATGATTTTGATAAAGAGAGGACATGTACTCGTGTAGTCCTTCAGCATGGATTTTCTCAATTGGTGATAATACAATTTCTTGTGCAGCAACTCCTGTTACTGCCTTGATAGATAGACTCTCACCAATACTTGCTCCAATGTTGTATCTAGTAAGACCATCTATGCGGATAACTCCACTGCCATAGTCTTCTGGAAATCCAGACCATAGTTTTACATGGCTTTTTTTATTTGAGGTTAGCTCTAGAATTTGTCCTGCCTGCCAATTATTCTCATCAATTATTTTAGGATCTACAACAGCTACTCCTTTGCCGACATATGCTTGAGGCATCTCCTCAATCTTTAATTCAATTTCAGACATGTTTTTGAGATTTTACTATCAATGATGAATTTTGTTTTAGTTTATTATAAAGAATCAAATCGATATTCAAAGTTGGAAGTAGGGGAACAAAGATCTATGAGAAAGAAAAAGGTCAACAAAATTGGGCAGAAGATTCTTTCAGAAAAGCATAGTAAGAAAATCAAGGGGTTTAGAATCTAGTCTTTAGATTCATCATACTTTTCATCTGCTTCATAGTTTTCCTTAAGATCAAGCTCATGTTGTTCTTCTCTCATCTCTTCTTGCTCAGATGCCTTATTTTCAGAATCAGTTGAATTCTCTTTGGCTTTTTTGAATTTATCTAAAAATCCCATAATATTTTAAATATTGTGTGAACTTAAAGATATTGTAGATTTCCAAAAAGCATATTTTCAAATTCTAAAAGAAAATTATTCTCTATTTGCTCGTCTTTACCATATATACTCCAGCACCGACAAGTCCTAAACCATAATCTTTGAGAATATGTTTTGTGACTAACAAGGATTCAACAAGTATTTTTGACAATGTTTTGGTCGTAATCAGGGAGAAATTAATTTATTTTAGATTAATAATTACCATGAAATTTCTGACGAACATTCATCAGAACATACTCGCCTGTTAAACAAGTCTTCATATTCCCTACCACAATGAATACACTCCCTGAAACTCATAATTTTATTACGTGTTTAAATCATATAAACATGGAATAGATCAAAGTTCAATTACCACTAGTTTATTTTTAGAATATTCTTTATATTTCAAAAATATATAATTAAAACATGGTTTTGGTTCATCAAGATAAAGTTCATCTCTCGATGTAGAATTTATGCAATACAATATTAGAATTAAAAAATGTTAGATTTGCAGGATTAATTAGCAATTATGGAAATTTGTATGTAGGAGGATTCAAAGAAGGTATTGATCCATATGAGAGTAATGAAAAAAGACGGCTCATGTACATGAGGTTTGCATTAGAATCTAGTTTTAGAAATGATTTTGATGGTTCATTAGGGGAATTCAAAAATTCCATAATACAAAGAGCAAATGTATCAATTATTACAATGAATATTTGCAGTTACCTTCTTCTGGTATTTGCCGATCCAGATATCGACACCAAGGTATTACTTCATAGACTTGAAAGTATCATCAAAAATAAACAAAAATCTTTTTCAAATCTTTGAGATGTTTCCAAGTTTGTCAACTTTCAAAAAAAAGTGACCCTCTAGGCATTCATTCACCAAATTAGGGTTAAAATGGACGCCAATAGGTGTCAAAAGATTGCTTTAGGGATAAAAAAGGGGGATTACTCTTACAAAAAATTTGTAAAGAGTACAAGGCCAGCAGCTACGGCTCCCACCATAACAACTGCTATTATCCCAAAGAGTTTTTTTCCGCTCATTGGTTCTGTTTCTGCTTTCATATCTTTGTGATGGTTTTTTTGGTATATAATCTAGTGATAAAATTGAATTCTAGTGCTAATTATCTTTTCTTCATGACTAGTATAGGTGAAATACTAGAATTCATGTTTTTTTAGAAAATATTAATATTAAAAAAAATTTAAGGAATAACTGTTGTTAGTTTATCCTCAATTCTATCATAGTATCCGTTTAGTTTCATGGCCGGTACGTAAAATGTTGCAGAAATTACATCTCCAACACTTGCATCACAGTAAGAAACAACAACAGAAATTCCCATGCTAGATTCTCCAACACAACCATAGTCAGTTATAGCAATGACAGATACATCTTCAGTAACTAGAGTTGGAACAATGTTCCAAGGAGTTATTGTAAAGACCAGTATTACTGAAGTTGCTATGGCCATAATAGCTATAAACTTTAATGCTGGTGTTTTTTTTATTGTTGTTTGTTGCATTTTGTTTCACTTTAAATTAGTTTTTAAAACATATAACGTTGTGAGGATTTTTCAATCTAGTGCTAATAATTAATGGATTCTAGAACATTTTGATAAACAATTCATAGATAAGTGAAAATTACAATAATTGAAAATTATTTTTTATATTTGAATTAGATGAACGACTAAAAGATAGATTATTTCATTAAATAAATTTCAAACTTTACATGTGCAGCCTTTTTCTTTTATGATCCGTATTTGTTTTGAAGGGTTATCAACAAAAATATCTTGTTTTGCTTTACCTGTGGCTTTTCTTTTATCAAGAGGACTTTTGTGAACATATCCCCTCCTAATCATTTCATTAACTAATTTTTCATGTCTGATGTACATTGCCTTTAGCTTTCCACGCCATCGAAGTGTTTCAGGATGATGGGAATACCCTTTTTTATTTTCCGTTATTATTATCCACATGGCATGAAGTTCACGATGTTCACCTAGCAAATGTTGCCTGCATAATCTGTTTGGAGAAAAATCCCAAATTCTCATCTAATCAGACCCTTTAAAAATCATTTATATCAAAAATTTAATTTTGAGAATGTGAGTGCCATAACTTTTTGCAGTTGTAACACTGTTTTTTCCATATTGGTGTTTTATCAAGATTTTTCTTTACTTCTAAATTTCCAATATCATTAGAACCACATGTAGGACATCCTTCATCTTTAGTCAAATTATTATACACCTTTCATACGAACGGAATAGTCATAATTATGAACACTCTTAGGCTCAATTTCTATGGCAACCTCTGTTTTTGATTTTTTTTTCAAGAATTTAGAAAGGCGAGTTTCTTTTTTTCCAAGATATTTATCTATTAATGCAAAAAGAACACTCTCTCCTTTATCATTTAAAATTTTAATTGTTCCCTCGCCTCTTATTCCAATATAAGGTGGGGAATCCCCAGCTATTTCAAATCCACAAACAGGATTTTTTTCAAGATATTTTAAAATCTTGGCAGTTTTTTGAGTTGCACAATAAATCTTATCATCCATATTCACATACCAAAGAGAGACTACTATAGGCACACCATTATTCTTTAAACAAGATATCCTTATTGGAATTTTTGAATTCAAAAAGGAATCATCCATTTTTTTTCTTAGAATTCTTTGCATGATTTATCCTTTGGTTTGAAAAAGTATCGACTTTGTATAGCAAAAATCACAGAGCCAATCTACATATTCTTTGTTACAATTATTGCATATGGATATAGAAATTAGACTCATGAATTAGTATTGTAGTTTTAATATTTATTTAATCACACAAATAATTTCTAGTGGTAATTAAATTATCATTTTAATTGGTTTGGTAGGTTTGTAATAACGAGAATTAAATTTTGGCACTAGGATACTTCTTTATCACTAGATTAAATACCACAATCAATTACAGTATTCCATGGTGAAAAACTAAAAATGAGTAGGATATCACTGATTCAAGGATTTGAACCAAAAAAAACAAAGGAAACTCTAGAATTAGTATTACGACAAAGAAAAAATGAATTTAGAGAGCTAGCAGATGCCTTGAAAATTCCTACAAATTCTCCTGAATGGGAAATAATTATTTTAAAATTTTGTTTAGATTTCGAAGAGTGTTTCGAGGTCTGGACTGGAAGAGAAAAATCTGATCCGACCAATACTCTCAAGTGTATGACTATTATGCGCGAGATTGCCCAAGGTGGAAAAACTGTAACTGAGATTGCGCATATACAAACCACGGCAAATACAGTGTATCATGAATTTCATAACATATACAAACGGATTTGATTAGCAAATATGGCAAAAAAATATTCCTCTTGATTGTATTTTCTATTTTTACCCTTGTTTCATTTAATCAAGCCCATGCACACCAATTAATCACTCATGACGATACACATAGGAGCTTTGAATCTTCGCTCCATATTCCAGATCATAAGATCTCATGGGCAATTTATGAGAATTTAGGAGAAAATGAAGCAAAATTTTATTCATTTGAGGCAAAACATGGAGAGTCTTTGTATGCAAGTATTGTCGTTCCTAAATTGGCAGGTTTAGAGACCTACTCACCAACACTGGTTCTCCTAGGAGAGGGAATATTTCAAAATGATGAAATTCCATTTGTAACTTCATTAGGTGCTGAGAAATTTCCCTACAAAGGAGAATTTCCTTCAAGAGAATTTTATGAACCATTTGGCCAGGTAACTTATTGGGAAAGACAAGAAGTCAGAATGGATGTACCTCTTGATGGGGAATATTTTATTATTGTAATGGATGAACAAAATCAAAGCGGGAAATATAGTTTAGCTATTGGAACTATAGAAGACTTTTCTGGTAGTGATATTTTTACAACTTTACCTAAAGCATGGCTTGAAACCAAATTATTTGTTAATGATTACATATCAATTGGAATTGCAATAATCATCCTTATCGCAATACCTGCAATCCCCATATTTTTGATATCTAGGAAAATAATATTAAAGCAAAATAGTCAAACTAGTTAAAAATTAAATTTAATAGTTTATAGAAATTTTTGTCACTAGGAAAATTTTTTCCCTCTTTAAATGTAATTTTCAACTTTTTACTCTATGGAAAACTTCCTAAAGGAACATGCTGAATTTTTAGGAATTTTATTATTGTATAGATTCGTAATTAAGGCAAAACCCGTTAAAGAATTAAAAAATTATTCCAGCAAAAACTGTATTGCCAGAATAATTTAGTGGATGGATCAAATTTATATGAAGATAATCTCTTTGAAAAATTATCAATTTTACATCTTAAAAGGATAAAAATTAATAAGTTTAAGCAAAAAATAATTATACAAAATTCTAGAAGTCAAACAAAAACTCTAAGTCTTTTTACTTCTAGAATTTGTCCTCAATACTGCTTTACAACAAATACACCTAGAGCCTATGATTGACAAGAATATACCACAGAATGTACACCGTTTCTGTCCAATTTGATATCGTATTTTATTTGGAACAGATTCTGCCTTGTGCAGTTCACAAATGTTCCTACATGTTCTACCCATTAAATTTCACATCCTAATTCTTTTTTGATTTCTTTTGCTCTATCTCGGATGGTTACTGCAGTGATTCCAGATGCGTTTGAGATTTTTATCTGAGAAACCTTTTCCTTATTGTTCAATACTGCAAGATAGACAGCTGCCGCTGCAATTGCCATTGGGTTTTTACTTGTAGACACTCTTTTTTTTTCAGCCAAAGCCACAATTTTGAATGCCAGTCGTTGAGTTTTTTCAGAAATTCTTACCCCTTGTGAAATTCTTGTTACAAACTCCCTTGGAGTATATGACACAGGATAGATTTCAAGCTCATTTGCAAGAAATCGATAAGTTTTTTGTAAATATTTTCTTTTAACATTGCTCGCATTTGCAACATCTTGCAAAGTCCTAGGAGTATTGGTTATTCTACAGGCAAGGTATACCGTGGCAGAAATAATAACTAATGTAGATCTACCAGTCAAAAGTTTCTTTAATGCAATTTTTCTAAACAAATAAGCACTATGCTCTACAACTGATTCGGGCAATCCTAGTTTGGTTCGAATACCATCAAGCATAATGAAAGCTTTTTGGTAAGATTGAACTGTGTTTGCATGACGACTATTTCTATCCCACATACGTAGACGATAAAACATTCTACGATTTTCATTGGATAATATTTTTCCAAAGGAATCCTTATTTTTTGACTCTATTATCGTTGAGAGACCCATATCAGCCATCTTTAATGCAATTGTTCTCCCCACCCTAGACTTTTTTAGATAATTTTCCTTTGTTAATCCTGTATTTTCAGAACCCATGTAAACAGATCTTTCAGGTGAAACAGAACCACAATTACTGCATGCTTTTTCTCCAGTTGAAATATCAGTAATAATGTTGTAATTTTTACAATTCTTTTGATGTACAAGTTTAGTTAGCATTTTGATCTCCGAAACAATGCTCCACAATCTTCACAGGATACACCAAATTCGTAGGACTCTATTTTGTCATATCCGCATATAATACAAATTTTAATTCGAGAATTTTTGTAAATTAATTCCGAGTCATTAGTTTTTTTTTCAATTATTTCTACTTGCATGGTTCAATTTGGTTTTTAAATTATATAACAAACAATAGATATTTTTTCTAGTGCTAAATTGTGACTAATTCTAATAATTAAAAATAAAAAGTTGGCACTATTCTGTTTAAAAATTTTTCAATAAATACCAATAATTTCCAGTTTATTGTAGAGTATGCCTCATATAGTATTTGATAAAAAAATTAATCTTGTTGAATTTTCAAAAAAATTTAAACCTATTTTTATAAAAAAAGAATTTTTGATAAAAATATCTACCATTTTTGTTGACAAGGATAGTCTATCTGCTCTTTTGCCGACGGTGATAATTTCTAAATTACATCAAGAATTTTTTATTGAAATTTCAACAAGTAAGTTAAAGACCACAATTAGATTACTTCCTATTTCAAATCCAAAAAAAACCAATGAAGTAAAAGAATCCATGATGTTAGTGGCAAGACAAATTTTGGATAATTATAATAATTTTAAAATCACAAAAACAAATATTACACAAGTAAAATCATTGATGGCATTACAATGAAGACTTTTATCCTAAAAAGACACTCATCATTATCCCAAAAAACTATTTTTAATTTAAGTACAGACATTGAAAATTTTAATATTATTATGCCAAATCATTTCAAATCACTAGAAATTATTGAACAAATAGATAATCAAATAACAGTATTTGAAAGGATACAATTTATGGGAATTAAACTAAAAATAAAAACTAAACATGTGATTATTAAACCCAATATTCACAAAGTCTTTATTTTAACTGGTCCAATGAAGGGAACAAAATTCATTGAAACGTATGTTACATCTAAAAACGGTAGCGATATTTTCATTGAAGTGAATTTAACATTTAATGGATTAATGAAAGTATTTAATTTTTTAGAAAATTATGTCGCAAAAAAAATGAGTGTCGTTATGAACGAGTTTATTTCTTCAGCTGAGAATTTTCACTCAAAAAATATTTACTCCCAATAGTTAGCACTATTGAAACTGGTTGGCACCTGTATAAATAACAAAAATAAAAAATTTCCTTATGCGCACTCCTGTTTATGTAATTGGTGCAGGGGTAGGAGGATTGACGACCAGTGCGATGCTTGCCCAAGAAGGATTTTCTGTTAAAATTTTAGAAAAATCTTCTAAATTAGGTGGACGAACTACTTCAATGAGATTTAAAAATCATATTTTGGATAACGGATTTCATATCATGCCATTTTACAAGAAATCGGCAATATACAATATTCTAAAATTATTAGGGATAGAATCAAGATTAAAACTAGCTAAAGTAGATAATATTGCCTTTCATTCAGGTAATAACTTTCACAAATATCCCAAGGGAATCGGAGATTTATTACAACTTTCGTTAATCCCATTAAAAAGTAGAATTAATCTATTGAAAGTTCTTCTCCCTATGGCTTTTACCACAATCAAAAAAACTGAGGAATGGGATAAACTTTCATTATCAGAAATTACAAAAAAATTAGACCCAAAAACCAATATATTTTTTGAAGCCATTTGTATGTTAGCGTTTGCAGATACTGCAAAAAATATTTCGTTAGGTGAATTTGCGCGGACTATAATTCGAGCTAATCCATTCAGAGGAGGAACAAGTGAATTTGCATATCCCTCCGAAGGGGGTTATGATTCAATTTCTAAAATTTTAGCGCAATATATAGAGGAAAAAGATGGAAGTATTGAGTTAAATTCTTTAGTAAAAAAAATAGTTGTAACTGATTCCAGAGTAACTGGAATTTTTACTAGCAATAACAAGTTTTTTTCAACAAATTGTGTCGTAGTGTCCTATCCTGCATATATGGCCATCAATCAATTATTTGACAAGGGTGTATTTGATGATAAATTTGTAAATGAGGTGAATAAATTAAATAAAAAAACTGCCGTAGTTGAGGTCCATTTTGCTTTAGACACACAAATTGATACAAGACAGGTTGTTTTTCCTGTTGGCAATAACTATGTCACAAAAGGAATATTTTTTATTTCAAACATCACTTCCTACGTTTCTCCCCCAGGTGAACATTTGATCATTGCGGGAACTCCAGTAGATCCCTCAGTAGTTGAGGATCAAAAACAAATCAGGAAGATTGTAGATAAAATGAAAAATGAAATCAGTGCAATTTATCCCAAGTTTAAAACATCTTTGTTATGGGAACGACCTATGGCTTGGAATCTGGTTGAATCCGTTGCCAAGGAGCCTGGATTAGTATGGAAATCGAAAATGCCACATGAAGTATCAAGTGTAAAGGGCCTTTTTTTTGTTGGAGATTCTACTATAAGCTATGGAATCGGGACAGATTCTGCAGCCCACAGCTCGATTCTTTGCGTACCCAAGATTCAATCATTTCTTAAAAAATAATTTTATAAAATTTAAGCTGTCTTGACGAGTTTAGGCAAGTCTTCTAAACTAGATTCAGGTATTACCCTAGCATCAAATTTTGGAATCTTTGTGGACTGTAAAGCAAGGCCTCCAACTAGTATTGGAATACTAAATTGATCTTTAATTTTTCTTACTAGTCTTTGTCCTGCAGCTACATTATCTTCTAGTGTAATTGATAAAAATACCATATCTGGTTTGTAATTATCAATAAAACTCAGAATAGATTCACTAGGCATAGAGGTTCCTAGGTTGTAAACCTTGAATCCTTTTAGAGTTAGAAAAGTTTCAAGTACATCACATCCCAGATGATGCTCTTCTCCAAGTGGTACGCAGATTAGGATTTTCTTTTTGTTTCCCACCCCCTTAATTCTATCCATTATAATTTTTACCAGTGTTTGAGCGATATTACTAGCGACATGTTCTGTCGCGATACTTATTTTACCTGTTGCCCAATCGTCACCCACCTTATACATTATTGGTTTGAGAATATTGTCAAAAAAACATGCATTGCTAAAAATACTAACGTAATCTTCATAAATTTTTACTGATGCTTGAATATCTCCTTCTGTTAATTTTTTATATAATCGCTGTTTAGATTTTTTTGAGACATCTTCTCTTTTTTTAATATCTTTGGGATTATATTTTGCCAATCCAGATAAAATTTTAGGATCATTTCTATAATCTGGAGGTATGTCATCTTTGACCACTTCAGATGATTTTCCAAGATACTTTACAATCTCTTGTCTAGATGTGCTCTTTTTTGAATCCCAAACACTTTTCACAAGATAAAGATATTGATCAGATTTGACCTTTTTTGCTCTAAGATATACCATGTTTTTTTTTCGTATTGATATATTTAACTAATGCTAACTAGTAAAAATAGTGGTAAATATCATAAATTAAAAATAAACCACTCCTATTTGAAGCAAAATTTGGCACTAGAATAACTAATTAACACCAGCTTATATAATTTGACAGCAGAATTAATTCATGTATAGAACCCAACGCCAAAAACAACCAACGATAAAGTTGGTGAAACAAACAAGAAATTCTCAAGGTGCTAAATACCATGAATAGAATAATGATATCTGCAGGGACAATATTGATTGCATTAGGTATAGGTTTGGCAGTAGTAGGTATAGTAGTAATAGGATTAATTGACTATACACTAAGTACTGCGTACATCATTGGAGGATTTCCTTTGTTAGTTATTGGTGTTGCAATTTTGGTCTTAGATCTTAGAGTGAAACGTTCAAAAGAAAAACAATTGAATAAATTGAGGTAAAAATTTGAATCAAAAGTTATCTCACGATACTCAATTAAACATTGCACCATACTCTATTTTAGTAACAGGTGCAACAGGATTTATCGGAGCAAGGTTAATTTCATCGCTTTCAAAAAGAGGATATAAAATTTCTGCCATGAGTAGGAAAAAAATTGCTGATTCTGAAAATGTAAAATATATCAAAGCTGATGTTTTTGATTTGAATCAATTAGAAAAAGCCATGACTGGAATCAAAATAGCATTTTATTTACTACATTCCATGGAAGGAAGTAAAGATGAATGGAAGCAATTTAGCTCACGGGAAAAATTACAAGCTCAAAATTTTTTAAAAGCAGCTACCAAAACAGGTGTTAAAAGAATTATTTACCTTGGAGGTCTGGTAAATGACAGTTTAGATTTATCACCTCACATGAAAAGTAGAAAAGAGGTGGGTGAAATTTTAGCCTCTGGCAATATTCCTGTAACTGAATTGCGTGCATCAATAATAATTGGGGCAGAGGGTGGCTCATATGCAATGCTACGGTATTTAGTTGAAAGATTAAGAATTATGGTTTGTCCCTCATGGGTCAAGTCTTTGGCTCAACCCATTGCAGTAGATGATGTAATTCAATATCTTGTAGGTTGCATGGAAAAACCAGAAACTACTGGAAAAATTTTTGAAATTGGGGGCCTCGAAAAAATCACCTATGAAGAATTGATGAGGATTTATTCGGCTTATTTGAACAAAAATTTATTCGTAATCCAAATTCCATTCCTAACAACTAGACTTTCTTCATATTGGGTTGACCTAATTACCCCCGTCAAAGCCTCTCTTGCTCGCCCATTGATTGATAGTTTAGTCCATGATACCATTGTAACTGATGATTCAATTTCTAAAATTATTCCACTTCGACTAAAATCAGTAAGAGAGTCTATTGATATTGCCACCAAGGAAATGAAACAAGATCCTCCAAAGACAGAACCGCGCGAGGAAAGGACAGGATTTAAAATTAATCAAAAACTTATACAAACAAGTCTTGTTGCACTTGCAATAATTGGGTCGACTTATTATTATTTAGATGACCGACCAGAAGTTTTCCAACCCTTGTGGTTAATTGTATCTTTTTTTTGGTATAGTGCCATTGTTTCTTCAATAATTTTTATTCATAATAAAACTCGTCTAGGGTATCTAATTGCAGGTGTTTTATCCTGGTTTACTTTGGCGTTTTGGTTATTTGATAATTTTTATGTAGTCTTTGACACATCTTTAATTGCAACTCAACCAAATGAACTGATGACGATTAGAAACTTTATTGGGATATTTTTTTCTGCATTGGTCGTATTTGCTTCTCATAATCTATTTCATAAAATTATTGACTATCAATACAGAGGAAAACCCATATAGAAATCTTTAAGAAAACCTAATTCAATTTTGAGGGTTTTTTATTTTTTAAATTATGTATTATCTTTAAATTAAAGATGAGAAAATATTCCAGGTGGTGGATTTGAATAAAGTAAAAAATATGTTTGAGAAGCCAAATATGTATTGTTAAATCTAAATATTATTGGGTTTATCTCTGCAAGAACGTCTCCTAAAGATATCTTTTCTTCTCTATATTTTTCCAAGAGATCAAAAAATATTTTTTTCTCGTGTACATTGAAATCATTGGAAAAATAACCAAAAATATGCAAGATAACGTTTGAATGTTTTTTTATTGTCGGTGGATTTTTCAAGGCTTTTTTTAAATGTAAATCATAATAATCCAGTATTTCCAAAAAGGGTATTTTTTTGTAGCTGGCAACAATGTTGCCTAAATTTTTTAGCTCTACTTGATCGTGAGACATTAGCATATACTTGTTCATAGCCTGAAAATTTACCAGATTTTTGATTTTTTTTGTCTGTTTTACACCATTAAATTGCTCATGGACAAATTGAACCACATCATCTTCGGAAATTTGATGCTCTTTCATGCCTAGATAGCTGTGTTTTTCCTTCACTTTAGAAATTACAGTATTATTACATAAAAAGCCAAATTCTAAAAATCCCATTTACCACTAGATATTTGCTAGAGATGTATGAAAAATTAGCACTAGTCAAATAATTAGCAGCAGGTTATATACGATAAATGAAAAGAATCAATAATGAAAACCACCATAACTACAATCGCAGCAATTTTACTGGTTGGCTCATTAACTTCAGTTGCAAGTGCAGAACAAGTACCATCTTGGGTAAAAAACAATGCCGGATGGTGGGCTGAAGGAACAATTTCAGAATCAGACTTTGTGCAAGGAATCCAATTTCTAATCAAGGATGGAATTATTGTAATTCCTCCAACAACAGTATCAACAGATGTATCACAAGGTATACCTGATTGGGTAAAAAACAATGCTGAATGGTGGGCAGATGGAACAATATCTGAGGGAGAATTCGTTAATGGAATTCAACATCTAATTAAAACAGGAGTAATTTCTATTCCAACATCTGAATCAAGTACAATGGATACACCACAAAAGAGCACATCTAATGATTCCAAATTAGTGTCTCTTGAAGCAGAACTTGAAGCATGTTCGGAAATTACAAAAGCATATCCTAGATTAAACTGTGAAAGAGCAGCCAAACATGAGGTCGAGGCATATAACATAATAACAAATGGACAATCTTTTCCAGTAGGGCCTTTAACGTACTATTGGACAGGTCTTGGAACTGATGGTAACTCATTTGAAGTAAGCCCAACAGGACAAGCAATACTGGCAGTAAAGATTCTAGCTGTAAATGATTCTTCTGATGATATTGCCATGATGTGCACTGGACCATCTATTTGTAACTATGATGTATGGAATGGCGATAAAGCCTTCAAGTATTCTGGTATGGATTTTACCAATGGACAAATTGTTGTTAAATCTGGAACATCTGAAATATTTTCCATGTTGTTTGGCCCAAATATCGGATATGGTGGAACAAAATTTGAACACGATCCATCAAAGGAGTATTTCTTTAGAATCTCCGAACCCTATGGAAGTGCATCTATCCCGTTAAAATTAGGATAGATACTCTTTTTTCTTTATTTTTAGTTCTTTATCCTTCCCAAAAAATAATTTCAAAGAATCAGAAAAGACATTCTACCTAGATTAAATGAGGATGACTACTGCTTTCTGCACAGAGTAAAAACAGGGTACGGATGTTTCAAATCAATTGAAAAGCTTCCGCTGTTTTTGAAATTATATTCTTTAAAGCTTTTGGATTTTTCATGAAGATCTCCTCCAATTACCATTCCATTAACTGGACATAATCCATTGATTTTTGAACATGTGTTAATAGTGGGACCTACAAGATCAATATCCCCTTTGATGTTTCTCATCATGGTCACATTTCCATAATCAAAACTAATCCTAAAATCAATTTGATGTAACATCTCTTCGGCAAGTAATGCTTTTAATTTCTCATGTGTAGCCATCATTTCAAAACCACACTCAAGTGAACTCAAAAATCCAAATTTACGATCAGAATACCTTGTTTCTGGAAAGTAAAACAAAAGACTATCGCCCATGGTTTTTAGAATCTGACCGTTGTACTGATGTACAACTTTTGCCATGCAGTTTAGGAAAATTTCATAATATCTTGATGTTTTACTTGGAGATAACCGAGCAACAATTTTTGTAGAATCAACAATGTCAACTATTCCAACACAAAAATAAGTCGGCTTGCCTACTGCTACCATAAATTCCTCTTGCTCACTTTTTGGTACCCTCGAATCCTTGTATCCACTTGAGTCAAATAAAATCAGGTTTGTTAATTTCTCCTTTAGGGGCATATCAATTCGCTTTCAAGATTTGATTGATAACCCTTGTGGTGTGAATTAATTTAATGTTACAAAGTATAGGAATGTAATAAAATAATATTACGATATTTTATTCGTTTAACAAATTTATTATCTAATATCTTTAAAACATTAATCCTTCTTCCCAAAAAATAATCACTACAACCAATCAGTAATGAGATGATTGTTTGTTTCTCTAAATAGAATTACATCTACTCCTTTCTTTACTGCCTTTATTTGATACATAGTTGACTCATGAAAAAATGATTAATGATCAATTGGTTATTATGAAAAATAGAGTTTAGAATCTAAAGTGTTAAAGAGTTTAGATTTAGTTCCAGTTTATGTATGATGAACTGCATATTACATTATGAAAAAAGAAGAGAATCAAAAAAGATTGAAAGATATCATTAATCATCTTGAAAGAAAATTCATTCAATCAGATAATGAACAAGATCATGTAGATGAAAGACATGCTGAAGAGTATCGAAAATTGCCTTTAGACTAGAGTTTAGAATCTAAGAGACGTACAAAACAACTAATCATTACTGTCCCAATTGACTAAAATCTAGTGCTCATTGCAGCAGAACCAGATGCTGATGACAAAAAAATAATAAAAAAAGCTGAAGAGTATTTTGATGCCATTACAATATCTACATTTTAGTACAAACCAATATTTTGTTGAAAAAGTATCACTAATCTATGACTTTCACAAACTCAGTTAATGTTGACCATTTATGACTAGCAGTAATTCGTGTACTTTCTTTGTATGTCTGACTAGCCCTTGATATTTTTGAAGGGTTTTTTGTAAATTAGAAGTGTTAACGAGTTTATCGACTGTCAGTAAAAATAGTATCCACCCTTTCTAGGCACTAAAAGTTACCCTAATCCAGATTATAACGTGAAGTTTGTTTGTTCAACAAAATAATTAATTCAAATGAAAATAATTTCTAAACATGGATGAGGTTCAGGTGATTGTCCCAATATTGATAGTTCTCGCAGTGGGAATTTTTGTAGGAACTAGAGTCTGGATAATGTTTAAAAAATAATTTCAAACTCTAGTAATGAATCGTTAGATGCCCAGCTACTTTATGGGGAATAAAAAAAGGTTCAAAATAGAATCCACGAGGATCCACCTACCAAATTGGGCAAAAAAATCATTTCCTTGAAAATTAAACTCTATTTTGCTCTAAACTTTACCAAGATCACTCCAGCACCGACAACACCAGCTACTGGTGATCATAATTCTAGAGTTTAGCTAATCTTACTTTGAATAATTTATGATAAAAAAGTTGGGTCTAAAATAAAAAATGTAAAGAGTTACTTATTGACAACATTTGGTGAATGGAGTAACTCGTGGAAAGTCTTTTGGGCAAGACCGTTTGCCGTTTCAATAAATCCCTTGGGACAATATTCACATTGAATCATATAGTACTGTATGGTACCGTACTATTAATACTTAGGTAATCTGATAATTACCTATTTTGCAGTCAGATACCCCAGGTCATTTTTCCACATTATTTTCAGCTGACCTACTCATCACTCTACGATTAAACAATGATAGATGGGAATAAAGACCTTCAAATTTTAATATAGTTTAAGAAAATCTGATTATCAGTTTAGAGTACTTTCAATAGATGAAAATCATATGCACCAAAACGATACAATCGTTTTAGAAGCACAACTGTTTTTAAACAAATTTGTTCAATGATATCATGCAAAATTTTGCTTTACAAATCGATTCTGGAGGAGTTCAAGAGTCATTGAGTGAAACCGTATCTAATCTAATTGAACAAATCACTCCTGAACTTCCTCATACTACTTTTGTAACTGATTTGGCTTTTATCATGATTATAGGTGCAGTAGTAACACTTGCATTCTTTAAAATTAAACAACCTTTGATCATTGGTTATCTTTTTGCAGGAATGCTGATAGGTCCTTTATCTCCACTCTGGGCTTGGATACTTCCTGAAGGCGGTCCCACCATGGATGTTGGTAGTGGTGTGGGAATTTTATCTGACATTTCTACTCTAAACTTGTTTGCAGAAATTGGTGTAATTTTATTGCTTTTTGTAATTGGAATAGAGTTTCCTTATGCCAAAATCAAAAGTATTGGTAGAGTAGCAATCGGTGTCGGTACTATTGGTTTGGTATCTACATTGGGAGTAGTTTTCTTTGCAGCTACTTCCCTTGGTTTGAACTTTATGGATGCATTATTCATATCTGCGGCACTTTCAATTTCCAGCACTGCGATTATTGTAAAAATATTAGAGGAGATGGGACGAATCAAAAAAGAATCCTCTATTCTTGTTTTAGGTATTTTGATTGTAGAGGATGTCATCGCTGTAATATTAATTTCATCGTTACAATCTATTGCGTTAGTAGGATCGGTTTCTATAGAGTCTGTTTTAGTTGTAGTTTTAGTAGCAGCGGGATTGATTGTAGGTACCTTTACTGTTGGTACTCGAATAATTCCACCATTAATCGATAGAGTTGCAGCATCAGAACATCGTGAAATTCTTCTATTGAGTGTTCTTGGAGTTTGTTTTGGTTATGCACTTTTAGCCAATATAGTAGGTTTGTCAGTGGCCATTGGGGCGTTTCTGGCAGGAGTACTTGTTGCAGAATCTAAATCAGCTGAAGTCGCAAAAATCTTATCTAGTCCGATTAAAGATATGTTTGTTGCAATCTTCTTTATTTCAGTGGGTGCTTTGATGGATGTTTCTCAACTTGAAAATTATATTTTCCTTGCCATAGCATTAATTGTAGTTGCCACTGGAATGAAATTCGGTGGTAATATGCTTGGAAATTTCTTGTTTAGACAAAAACGTGGAAAATCACTTCGAGCTGCATTTGCATTGGCTGCACCTCGAGGAGAATTCTCGATTGTGATTATTAAAACAGGAGTCGATATTGGAGCTGTAAGTGCCTTTTTGTTTCCATTAATTGGTGTAATTACCATAGTAACTGCTTTTCTTTCACCATTTTTGGTAAAAGCAAGTGACAAAATTGTTCCACCATTAGAAGAAAAAGATGTCTGAAGAACTCCAAAAATTACTTGACCAAGTCCATAAAGGAATCACTATTTTCGATTTTGATGGTAAACCAGTACCATGTATTATTTTTGAAGAAAAAAAATATGATGAAATACTTTCAAAGGTATCAGGAAAGCCTCTTTCGGTAAACACTGATTTGAATATATTGCAAGACGGATTGGGCCATGTTTTTGTCGAGGTCATGCTTAAATTTTCTCAAGGTGGATTTGAAGAAAAAATTCTAGTATATGCAAATAAGGATGTTTTATTTTTTGAATCACTTGCAAAAACATCTATGCTTGCTATTTCCTCTCCAAAATCATCATATGGAAAGGACAATGTGTTTATGATCCAGTTACCAAGGCCTGAAAAGGCAGAAGATGCGCTTAAAATCATCCAAATTGGATTAAAACAATCTGTTGGAGGATAAGTGGTGCAGTTACCGGGATTTGAACCCGGGTCACGTACTTGGCAAGCACGAGTACTAACCAGACTGTACTATAACTGCAACAATCATGAGAAACGGATTTGACTATTAAACTGTTTTTAACTATTTCGTACAATTAAAGACATGCATGAAATAATCAAAAATAAAATCGAAGCAAAAATTCAAGAAACCATTTCAAATAAAAAAGAAATCGCACAAATTATTCTTTCACTTTCAGATATCGATGATTCAAAATCATTTGTTCTTGGAATAATTGTAGGGAGAATTTATAATGCATTTTACTATCAATCAAAAAGAATTCTAAACCGTGAACCAACCGAAGAAGAATTTCAGGAATTTATTGAATTTGTAAAAAGCAAGAAATCTAAATGGGAAAATCTATGGTGATTGTTTTCCATGTTCAAGTACAATGATCTTTGGTGTACCTGGTAATTTTACACATGCTCCATGCAGTGCTTTTTTTGCTGCCCCTACATGTTGAGAATTAACGTATAGTTCCATGATGGGTTGTCCTTTTTTGACTCTAGCTCCCAAACTGGTGGCTTTGCCCCATGCTCTTCTCATTCCTTCTGAAACTCTATCTGCACCTGCAGTTGCAATCTGTTTGTTTTCTCTAAGAAGATTGTGTGGATAAATTCGCAATCTAGAATAGTATCCTGTTTCTCCTGTAGTTTTTTCTAATGATTTATTTGCTGATAACCTACATGCTTCAATGGCCATATGTCTGATCTGGATTTTTTCATTTAAGAGTAATTGAACACAAAAATCGTAAGTTGCTTTTTTTCCACCTTGGAACTTTGCAATTTTTATCTGCGGTTTACCTTTGATGTATTCTTTTCTGGTAAAGACTTGCCCTTTCCCATCACTATAATTTGCACCGTGCATGATATCCTAAAACAAAAATGCCCATATTTTAACGGTTAGACCATCAAAATTACCAAGTTCTAGCAGTAATTGGGACGCTTTTTACATCTTCAAATATATTGACTTATGACCTTTTTAGACTGGGCGATGAGTCAAAATGAAGGATGACGTTTGTGATTTTTGTAAGGGCGATGGACAGTCTACCTCTTACATTTGTGTTTATTGTAATGGAACTGGTGAGTGGAATCCAGCCGCGCAGGCTTATATGAAAAATCATATATGTCAATGCATAGTTCTAGATAGAAAATTTTGCCCCATATGTAACAAAATATGTCATCATGACACAACGCTGAATCCAAAACAAAAGATAGATCCTGGAAACGGAGGCATCTCTTCACAGGAATCTTACAAATCTGAGATTATTATCGCATAATTGTCCAAAATTGTTTAAAACTGGGTTTTCTCCCTTCAAAAATTTGAGACCATGGATATTTGTCAACACAAATATGGAAATCATACAGTTTTATCTTTATCATGGATGAGGCTCCTTTTGTTGAAGGTGAATTAATTTCCAATCAAACTCAAATTTCTAATAAGGAAATGATTCATGAACTTGGACTAAAGGGATATGGGGAAATTGAGAATGATAAATTATTTTTAAAATTTTTTGAATCATTGTATTTACTTTATTCAGATAGATTGATTCTAAAAAAAGGGCAGAAGCCAATTAAATTTGATGACCTGTTGGCTATATGTCAGAAACAAGATTCAGAATCTCTTACAAAATTTTTGATCTATAGAGATTTGAGGACTAGAGGTTATGTTGTAAAAGATGGATTTGGATTTGGTTCTGACTTTCGAGTTTACGAAAGAGGGAACTTTGGCGAAAAGGGAGCAAAATTCTTAATCTTTGGTCTTAATGAAGGTCAACAAGAAAAAATGGGAACTCTTCAGAAAAAAATTGAGCAGATAACTCAAATGGGGAAAGAACCAATTATTGCCGTGATTGAGAGAAGGGGAGAGATAATCTATTACAAGATTAACCGAATGAATTTTTATGAAAATAAATCTAGGATAGAAGAGTCGTTTAATATTTAGACATTGAAAGCCCACTCAGATGAAAATTTTAACAAGCTATTTTCTTCAGCATACAGAAAATCATATACCTCCACATACTTTGTTTTGTTTTCCCATAATTCATCAAAATCTTTTCGTTTCCTATCTACCCTTGACTTGTCGTTCCAAGAAGTAAAAACATCCACTGATTCAAAATCACGAGTTTGAGTAGAAAAAGATTCTTTTGAAGTACCAGTAAATGCAACCATTTGATCTTGGCCATCCAAAAATAATCCAATTCTCTCCGAAAATGAATTTGTAATTTGTTCGGAATTGGGAATAGCGACTTTAATCTCGACTTGGCCGTTATTTACAATATCTTGTAGTTTTTGAATTTTAGTATCTCGGATTAGTTTTCCATCAAATCTTTTTGTATATTTTTCAGAAAAAAGTTTGGTCAATATATTAAGATCCAAGATCTTAAATCTGTGACCCGTCACCATTCTTAACTTTGCTTTTCCTGAAGAAAAATTATCAAATGCCATTGCAATGGTAGCCAATGTTTGAATTGATAAAAAATCTACACATCTATCATATTCTATGCACTGACTAAGACATGGAAAGAAAAATTCAGCAACGATATCATCTCTATCTGAACGATATTCTTCCTTTAAGCCAATATCTCTGAGACCCAATGTTAGTTGATTATAATTTTGTTATTTAAAGAAACAATTTTTTTTGCTAAACGATTACTTTGAGTAGGATAAACAGAAAAAATTAACAAAACTGATTTTAATCTAGTTTAATTAAAAAAACCCAAATGGAATCTGGACTGAATCCAAATAATGAACGGCCTCTCCTAATTGATTCTATTCAATATAGGTTATTTTATGCAGAAATTAATTTGGATAAAATACCAACCTTAATTCCGTTGGATATTTTCCCTAAAGATAAAATTGCTACTGAGATTGCCATTGATGGATTCTTGTTTTATGCAAATGGGGCATCGGATTTAATTTTTGCAGAAATTAATAAAAAACTAAATTTAGGATTGGCTTCAAATCAAACAAACCCGTCAAATATTGTCAATGCTCTTGAGGTCTTACATACAGATGAAGCCAGATCCCTAATTGAGGAATTTCAAAAATATTTTCAGAAACCCATTCATGAGCAAAAAGTAATTTCTGATGAAGAATTTAATGAAGGTCTAAACCGTTATGGCTATGATGCGATTGGGTTTCATGCTGAATATGAAACTCGAGGTCAAGAAAAATACCAACATTTTTGGAATCGAGTCAGTAGTAGGTTATGGGAGATTAGGAATCAACAGAATTTGGAAACTTATGATTCTCTTTTAAAAAATGCGGGAAAAAATGGAAAAGATAAGCCTAGAAGTTATTTGAGAGTAAAGATTTCAGATGATGATCATACACCTGTATATTGGGATTCTGCTCATTATGAAAGTCCAAAAAAATATTTTACAAACATCTTGTCACTTGTCAAACAATTCATTGATAGAATACTGGAAATTTTAGAACCAAGATACACCACAGACTTTAGCATTGGATCAAAATAGATCGGATAATTTTTGATTTGAATAGATCGTATATTTTATTTGTATATTAAGAAAAAAATCAGAACTGGCTTTTGATTTTACTCTTAATTTGTTCACAACTTTCATAGTAAATGTTAAAAGTGAAAATAAATCAGAAATTGTTAGATGAAGCCCCTTTTTTTCTTGATTCCATTACTACTGGTTAGTGTAGGCATGGCATATGCTGAACCATTGGAAAATATTCAAACATCTGTTTTGAATTATGCAAATAGCACTGCAACAGTCCAAATAACCTGGGATGTTGATGATGAGGCTTCTTCCTACAAAATTGGATGTGTCAGCTGTTTTCCAAATATAGTAAAGTCAGTTTCTGAGAACAGTGTAATTATTGGCAATGTTACTAGCTTGCCAAACAGCTCAATCGCTATTCTTTATGGTTTGTCATATGATGTGGAAAATCATCTTTTGAATGCTGTACAAATTTTTGTTAATCTAGCACCAGAAATTTAGAAAAATGTCCAATGAAATCAAGCAGGTAGTCGAGCTCAATTCTTCGCAAGAGGATGTATTTAAGGCAATTTCTAATCCAGAAGATCTTATCAATTGGTTTCCAGATGTTGCAATATTAGAACCCAAAGTGGGCGGTAAATTCAAAAT
>Ga0307378_10002325_pt1 | contig 29418 bp, 42 predicted proteins | sample UN1MG_FD_202238 | JGI IMG/M metagenome (GOLD analysis project Ga0307378, IMG submission 202238) | Soil microbial communities from Risofladan, Vaasa, Finland - UN-1 | ecosystem: Environmental > Terrestrial > Soil > Coastal area > Acid sulfate soil | place: Finland: Risofladan, Vaasa | collected... | reverse complement strand
GCCCGGCCTCCGGGGGCACTCCTACCGTTTCTGCAACTCAGCTTCAAGCTGTTCCCGTGTCGCCCAAGGCAGCACGAGATCTACAAACCGGGCGCGTATCTCAAGCACACGAGGGGGAGTATGCACAAGTCCACGCTTTCCCAAAAGGCTCTGCGTTTCCCGTAGGAGAGAGATCATTTCCTCAATGAGCATAGCAGTAGGACATTGGGGCCGGAGTTTGGATTCACTATAAACACGAAAGAGCCCCCGACGCTGGGCGCCGGGGGCTCGGGGGTGGGGCTCGTCGGGGCTAGGCCGCGGAGGAGCAGACGGGACCGATCCCGGTGGCGATGGACTCGGGCACGGTGAGCTTGCGGCCACAGCGGCCACACTTGCCCTCGTGCCAGATCTCCAGGGCGCTGAGATCCTGGCCCCCGGTGAGCCGGCCCCAGAACCAGGCCCACGCGCGGGCGCTGGGGGCGTCCTGGCCGATCCGGCTGCGCCGCCCGTGACGGTAGGTCTCGCGGTCGAAAACCGTCCCCAGGAAGCCATAGTCGCTGGTGTTGTCCGAGCCGGTGAGCACCTTGACGAAGTGCGGGGCGTCGTCGCGGGGCTGGGTCACCTTGAACGTGAACCGGACGCCCGTGGAGACCGACACCAGGGTGACGGTCGCCTTGCCGGCGAGGATGAAAGTCTGGGCTTGCTCGGGAGTGAGTTGGCTGGTTGGCATGGGAGTAGGACGCCCGGCCCGGAGTTTATATTCAGTCTAAACACGAAAAAACCCCCGACGCTGGGCGCCGGGGGCTTCTGGGGGTGGGATGGGCTAGGCCCGCGGGGGCGCAGACGGGGCTTAGGCGCCGAGCCAGATTCCGAGCGCCTTCCGTCGATCGATCTCGGCCTGAAACGGACCATTCTCAAACCCATTGCTAGCTTGATACTTTGCCATTCCAAGTAACTCGGTCTGAGTCTGTAGCTCCAGGTACAGCGGGGCGCCCGGCGGGGAAAGGTCGGGGGTGGCGTTCGTGCCATTGGGGGTGTTTTTGGTTGGCATGGAGGTAAGACTACCACACCGGAGTTTATATTCAGTCTAAACACGAAAAAGCCCCCGACGCTGGGCGCCGGGGGTGGAGGGCCTGGAAGGCCCCAGGAGCGCCTAGAACGGGGCGGCCACCTCGGCCACGGCCGGAGCGGGGGCGGGGGCCTGGGCGACCACAGGGTCCGTCTGGGCGATGTTGAACACGCGGGGGCAGGCCACGCCCTTCTTCTTCTTGCCCTTGGCGTCCTTCTTGTCAAAGACCTTGACCAGCCGGGTGCAGGACTCGCCGCGGCGCACCTGGCGTCCCATGGCCTGGAACTGGCCGTACCCGGCCCACTGCGCCGTGGGGTAGCCCCCGTCCGCCTGGGCGCCCACCAGGCGGTCTACGTTGCCGCCCTGGTACTCCACGCCCGTGGTGGCGTTGTGGGGGTTGGGGTTGACCGCGGTGGCCCAGATGGGGGCGTGGGGGTCGGCGCCGGAAAACTCCGTGAGCGCCTCTTCCTCGCGGCCCTGATAATCCTCGCCGCACTGGACCCACAGGCCCGTGTCGGTCTGGGTCTCGTACAACTCGCAGGCGACGGAAGCCTCGCGGGCTTGGTCGAGGGTGAGCCCAAACGCCGCGGCGATCTCGCCGTGGTCGGCACTGTGCTGGCCGGCGACGAAAAGAATCACGTCGGCAAAGGTGAGAGCGGAGGGGGTGGAGAAGGTGTTTTCGGTTGGCATGGGAGAGTAGACGGGGGCCCGGAGTTTAGATTCACTATAAACTCAAAAAAGGCACAAAAAAGCCCCGCCGGGGTGGGCGGGGCTCGTGGGCCGGGGGTTGGAACCCCTTAGCGGGGTCCAAACACGCGCCTCAACGCACGATTGGATGAGGAGCGATGGCCGGGTGAGCAAAACACCTCCCCGGCCCGGTTCGGGAACGGTCGCGGGTCCTGGCAGTTCCCGCCGCACCACGAGCACAACGCGATTTCTCGCTTGCAGGTGGCACAGGTGGTGCCCACCTCTCCCATGCCCTCGGCGTTTGCGCAGACGGTACACCCGCGGTCCCCAGTGTCCGCGTCGAATCCGCAACCCGTGCAGACGGCGACCCCATCACCGCGAGTGATGATCTCTCCCCCCGGACAGTCGGGGTGGATGCAAGCCGGGGCGCTCACGACTGCACCGCCTCAAGCACCGACAAGACGCTGCGCCCGCGTGCGGTCAGCGTGTAGTCACTGTAATAGCCCTTCCGGTGAGACCAGCTAGGGCGCCGGGAATACCCGCGCTCCAGCAACTCGGCGGTTATCATCGCATTGATCATCCCCCGGCGGCGGTTGCCTGCGGTCCGCTCGCAGGTCGCGTCGGCGGCCAGGGCTACCAGGCAGTCACGCTGCCCTTTGGTCAGCACGTCCGCGAGATCGTGCGGGGCGAGGCGCACCGCCATGTAAGGGGCGAGCAAATCGCTGCCCAGGCTACGGAACGGAAACGCGCGCTGGAGTCCCATCTCCCACGCTATGTCGCGGGGTTCTGTGGGGGCCCAGTCGGGGGAGTTTTTGGTTGGCATGGGAGTAGGACGGCACCCCGGAGTTTAGATTCACTATAAACTCCAAAAGAAACCCCAGGGGGCGGGATTGCCCCCTGGGGTCTCAGTATGCCGAACCGAACCGAGCCACCGAACGGGGCCCATCCCTGGGAGCCTATCAGGTTCGGGTCACCTCCCGCAAAGCGGCGATGAGGCCCTCCACGTTCGCGGTGTCCAGGGTGAGCGAGGCCCGCAGGGCCCCAGCGTCATACTCCAGGCGCACCAGATCGATGGGGAGCGAGTCCGGGAACGCGATACGCTCTCGGGTCACGCTCGCACAGTGGCCCTCTGTGAGCCGCACGGTGCGCCTGGGGCCGCGCCGGCCCACCACCAGGGTGATAGGTTCGTCCCCGCTCACTCTCCACCCCCGGCAGCCGCCGCATGTTTGGCCAGGTGATCTGGATCTGGCACCAGCCAGTGCGTCACCCAGCCGTCGCCCACGTCCAGCGCGAGCGCACCGCAGATCTGGCACCACCGGAGCGGCGCCCGCTGGGCCCCGTGTTTCATCATGGCCTCCCCGGGTAGTCCGGCACAAACGGCTCCGGCTTCATGCGCTCCTCCAGGAGTTGCTCACCGCCCGTTGCCATCCAGCGCGTGAGCGCAGCCGCGACCACGGTGGGGGTGCCCATCGCCTCCATGGCTTCCATCCCCTGGTGAATCACCACCGCCTTGATACTCCCCTCACCCAAGTACCAGGGCTCCAGGTTGATTTCGATGGTCGTCTTGTACGGGACCCCCACCTAGATACCCACCATCCCGGCGATCACCGTGTGGAACAGCGAGTCCTTGGCCTGCTGCGCCACCGGCAGTTTTTCGTACGGCATGATGCACGGGTGCGTTTTCTTCTCCGCATCCTTCTCCTCCCCGTATGTCCAGCCTTCCGCAAGTTTATGCACCATCCAGGCGGCGTGGCCTTCGGGGGGCGTACGCCCGGACTGGAGTGTGGAGATTACCCCGGCCCGCGCGGAGTCCTTTTGCCAGTCGGGTGCTTCCTCCCACGGGACCTGGGAGGTGTCCCCCAGGCCGGTGCAGTAGGCCCGGTTTACCTCGTGGCAGGTGCGGGCGATTCTCTCAACAAGTTGCTCGGGTGTCTCAGGTGTCTCAGCCATGGTGTTCCCTCGGTTCAGCGGTTCAGGTTGAAAAGGTAGAGCAGCAAAAGTGCAGCAACGATACCCGCAACAATGCGGGGAAGCCAAAAATCGACGTTCACGGCGAATCGTCGGGGGGGTAGTCACTACCCGGGAAACTCTCGGGGCCGGCATCCTCAATCTCCTGCTCCAGCACCTCCATCACGGGGCGCGGCTTTCGGCGCATCTTCGGCAGCAACTCGGGCGGCGTGGATTGGGGGTTGGCCACGGTGGTGGTGATGATGGCGTCCAGCATCCCCAACGCATTGAGCAACTCCACCTCATAGGGGCCGGGCTCCCCGTTCGCAGCGCCAGGGTCCCCCGCCGCATCTTCCAAGGTCTCCATAATCACCTGGCGCATCCCACCGACGACGCTCGCCATGCGCTCGCCCACCGCCTCGCAGTGCAGCAGCCACCCGGCGCGCGCCTCATCACAGGAGTTGGTGCGTGAGCCGTCTGGCAGCAGATACATCCAGCCCGGTTCCTCGGGGCCCATGGGCGTCTGGTCCTCGCGGAGCCCCAGGGACCACCGCATCTTCTCGACCATGGGGGAGTCCGCGGCGTCCGGCACCGCCTCGGGGTAGCGCGTCTCTTCTTCCGCGTCCCGGATGGCGTGGTCCCCGGCCAGGTCGTCCACCCGGCCCAGCGCATCGTTGCGCTGGCGGATTAGATCTTCCACCCAGAACTGGTACCGCTCCACCTCCCCGGCTATGTCGTCGCTCACTTGCCGCCCCGGTTGTTGCGGCGGCGACGGCCCCGGCTGGACCGCTGGCTGGCGGCCTCGCGGCGCTGGGGGCCCGCGGACTTGGACACGTCGTCCTCAGCAGTGCGGGGGCGTATCTCCACAAGAACCGCGCAGCTTCCCTGTGCCCCCTGTGCCATCACCTGCACGATGTGTGTGCCGGTGATTGGCTGGCTCGCCTCCAGATACCAGGAGTCCCCCGGCGGGCAGTGGTTCAACGTCCAGATGGTGGGAGTGGTGGCAGCAGGGGCAGCCGCCGCCTCGGGCAACGCCTCCGCATCGCCGGGGGCTTCCTCGGCCGCCTGCTCGGCCTCGGGGAGTGTGACTTTCAGGATCTTCGCCTGGTAACTGCCGTGGCCCTTGCGGAAGTTTTCAAGGTTGATACGGAACCTCCGGGTGTCGTCGCCGGAGGGGATGAGGAACTTGGTGGGTGTGAGTTGCATGGTTCTGTCCTGCTCAAAAGGTGAAGTGTTGGGATCCGCCTTGATTGATCTCTTCGGGTGTCAACGGCTTCGGTTCCGGGGGGTCTACCTTCTCGGGGATGGGCTCGCCCACCTCATCCATCTTCTCAGCAACAAGGCGCTCCACAAAACCGGAGATGCTCTCCTCCCGGCGCTCGCAGAGATTCTTGAGCCGCTGGTACGTGAGCCCTTTGAGGGAGATGCTTCGGCGGGTTTGTTTCTTTGCCATGCCTAAAACTCCGTGTCCATGATGGTCGCTGCGTCACGCAGCACGTTGGCTTCGGCAGACTTGCCCTGGCCGTCCAGGATGCCTGCGCCGTCGCGGATAAACTCAGCCATGAAGTCTGGAGATGCGAACTGCTCGCGGAGCATCCGGCGCGCTTCCTCCACGCGACCCTTGACGTGGATCTCTTTGGCCTCCCGCGCCTGCCTGCGCAAGCCTCGAATCTCTCCGGCCAGCGCAGTGGCCAGCGCCCACGCCACGTTCTGCTCCCGCGTCCACCGGCCGCCCCCCAGGTTCTCCATGAAGTCCTCCAGGTCCATCCCCAGCACAACCGTGCGGCGTGCGAGATCTTCGGCCCAGTCCAGGGACTTCGGGAAAACCCCAAACAGTTCCGCCTCTCGCTTCTCCAACGCTTCGCGTGTCGGGTTGCTGCCCATGATCAGACTTCGTTCCCCGCGCAGTCCCAGCCGGGCCTGCGCTCGCGTGCAAACATCTCCAGGTAAGGCCCCGGGCTCACCTTCTCCACCTCCTGATAAAACTCCTCGGGCTTGGCAGAGTGCTGCGCCCGGGGCACCAACCCCTTGCCCACCAGGGTGCTCTCCGTCTTGACCTGCGCGGACAGTCGGCCGCGCACGCCAAATAGCGCGTGCTCGGTCTGCCCGCGCCAGTATTGGCCAAGCCCAATCCGGTCCTTGGCCCACGTCCGCATCGTCACGTACCGGAAGCCCAGCGCATCCATCACCCGGAGCCCGTCTTTCAGGAAGTTGTTGGTGACCCACACGTACAGGTGCGAGCCCTCGGGGTCGGGGCGCCACTCATCCGACGCCAGCACCACCTCGATGATCTCGTGCGTCTTGAGCAGGGGATAGTGCCGGTCCGCACCCCGCTTGATTTTCCCGCCGCCGCGCTCCAACCAGGGCGGGTCCATCGTGATCGTTCGGTAGTGCTCTGGCGCTGCGTTCACGGCGGCGGCGTCGGCTATGTCCAGGAGCATCTCAGTGTCCACGGGTATTAGCTCTCGTCTCGGGCCACGCCAGGGGGTAACCGGCCGCGCTCACTTCTCCGTCTCCCTCTGTGCCGCGAGAAGGTCCGCCTCATCCGCAGCGCCGTGCAGCGCCTTAGCTAACGCGCGCATCCCCTGGGGGTCACCGTTGACCGAAAAGGAGCAGGTGGCCGTGTACTGGATTGACACGGTGGGCAACGGAGACCCGCAACCTAAACTGCGCTCCTCGGCGTGGACCGATACCGTGCAGTTGGGAGAGATCTGCACCGTCCACTTCTCGCGACTGTCCTGGTAGAGCCGGTGATTCATGCCGCTTCCTCATCCCCGCGTTCTACACGGATCAGGTTGATTCCCTGGCGCACCGTCGCGGAGACCGTTCGATCTTCCTCGGTCGCCACCTCTTTGACATAATCCCGCATCCACCGGGGCACGCTCACCGCCAACGTGACCCAATCGTCCGGGGTCTCTTTCGGCTTGACGGGCGGCGCCTTCTTTTTCTTCTTAGCCTTGGTCTTGGTCTTGGTTTTCTTCTTGGACTTCTTTGACATTCTCAGGCTCGCTTTCAGGGGGTAGGTAGTATTCAACGCGAAAGGGGTGGTACGGGTCGCTCGGGCGGTGATGCACGTCCACCAGGAGAGAGGGGCGACCGTTCATCGTCACGTCGCGCACGGAAGCAATGACGCCGAGGCGCCCGTCAATCTGGATGGTCTGTCCGGCTTTCATCCTAAGAGTCCGCTTCGGGCAGCAGGCGCGTGTCAACCTGGATGCCCATGTTGCGGCCCAGGGCCAGCACCTTCTTGGTGTGCTCGGCGCATTGCCGGGTGGTCTTTCCGGGCCAAAAAATCTCAAACAGTGCAATGCCGTCGCACCCTTTTTGTTGGCACCCGTCGTGGCTTTCGTCTTTCATCCTGCCGCACTCCAGGGGATGAGTTTTCCATCGTGCTCGATACGCTTCGCCTTCTTTGACCAGTAACGCATCACCACGGCCTCGGCGCGCGTCGGGCAGTCGGGCACCAGGGCGTTGAACCTATCCTCCATGACCGCCTCCAACTCCCGCGCCACCGCATCACACCGCGCCTCGGGGCTCTCCACGATGATCTCGTCATGCACGAAGTTGACGACTGCCGTGCCATACAGCGCGGAGGCGGGCACGCAGAACTGGCGGCGCGTCACTTCGTACAGCGCCCGCTTGGCTCCGTCCGCGCAGAGCCCCTGGAAACTGGAGTTGCACGCGGCCGTGTAGGTGGTGCGTCGGCGGATGCGATCCGTCATGGGCTGCCTCACCCAATACCAGCCATCCTCATCCTCGCAGCGCCTCACATAGTCGAAGTATTCGCGCATCTCCGGCCACGCGCTAAACCACATACCCCGGAGTTTCTGGGCTTCGTTGGCCTCCAGGTCAATGGAGTTACCCTCGGAGTCCCGATACCCGGCCGCGATGCCAACGAACCTGCGCGCCGAACACCCACCAGGAAAGCCGAAGTTAGCCGCTTTGGCCAACTGCCGCGCGTCCAACATGGGCGCATCGTTGGCCCCTTTGAGTGCCTCGGCGCGGTCGTAGTCCAGGCCCAGCATCGCCGCCGCAAACCACAGGTGAACGTCCCTACCTTGGTTGAGTGCCTCAGCCAAACGCGAGGGGCTGGAGATCTCCCCCCGCCGCTGCAACTCAATACACGTCTGCGCGAGCGTGTGCAGTTCGGCGCTGGAGTAGTCCGCCGCCACAAACACGCAGCCCTCGCGCGGCACGAAACACTCGCGCACTCCCGGAGCGCGCCGGAGGTTCTGGATGTTGGGTCCGCTGCTGCTGGTGCGCCCCGTCTCCATGAGTGGATTGAACCGCGTCTGGATCGGGAGCACCGTCCCTCGGTGGAGGTGCTTGATACTCCCGGTCAGCAGGTTCCGCAGTTGCGTGTACGTGGCGTAGTCCTTCAAGGTGGAGTCTCCCGACATATCGCAGGAGTCCGCCGAGACCGAAACGAAGCGGCCTTCGCTGTATGCCTTTTTCAGAGCCTTGGTCCCGTCTCCAATCTCGTGGAGCATCTCCAGCCCGGCCTTGGTGAGCGTCACGTCGCCGCCCACCTTGTCAATCATCCGGCGGATGGCGGCCTTGGTGTCGCGCGTGCCGTCCGGGCGCACGAGGCCGGCGTCCACAAGGCCCGCCTGGATTGCCACGATGTTGGTGCGCGTGCGCACCTCCAAGTCCCGGAGCGCGTCCGGGTCGGTGCGGATGCCGTAGCAGGACGCCAGGTGCAGCGCCAGGTGGGCGGCCACCTGCGCCGGCTCATCATGGAGGTTGGGTCCCCCCTCCTGGTGCTCCCACACCTTGTAGGTGAGCACCGCATCCGTCATGGCGTAAAACATCGCCTCATCCGGCCACTGCTCCAGCGGCACGTCCCACAACTCGTGGTAGCGCAGCCGCCAGTGGTCGTACTTCTTGGAGCCCAGCTTCCGGCGCCCGGAGATGGCGGCGAGGCTGTAGGACTTCACGCGCACGTTGCCGTCCTCATCCTCACCGAACCGGAAGCGGCCCTCACCAATATCTATCAGCATCTCGCGGATCATCACGTCGCAGATGCGGCCGTTGTCCATCGCATCGAAGATGGGGCCAGTGAGCGCGGGGAACTTGTTGATTAGCACCGCCAGGTCATAGGGCGCGTTCATCCACACGGTGCGGCAGGTGCGGAACGTCTCGGCCAGGTGCGCCTCCAGGCCATCCTCCCCGTGGTGAAAAATCAACTCATCCACGCCATCGTAGGTGGTCACGCAGACCAACTGCGGCGCTTTGAGGCCAGAGCAGATAAGGAACGTCTCCGTGTCGATAGCTACGGTTTTCATCTTTCCCATCCTTGGAGATGGGCGCGTAACCCCAGCGCGGCGGTGCCGAGGGTGAGCGAGATCCACGCCCATGACCAATCCGTCGTGCCAAACGCGAACCCCCACGCGTTGACGTGCTCGGTGATGGGGCACGCCACCCACAGGAGCAGGGTTGCCCCCAGCCACGTTGCAAAGTCCTGCACGGTTCTCATCTCGCCCCCGTAGGTAGTGCCATGGTCGAAAACTCCGGGGCCCCGAAGGGCCCCGGTGAAAAGCCTAGTCCTCTACGCTCGCCCAACTGTGGACGGTGTATTCGTTGCCGCCCCCGCTCACGCGCGGTGACGTGTGCAGGCGAACCTCCACACCAGCCAAAGGCTGATCTTCCTCCGCACTCTCCTCAATATGGGAGCCGGTCAACTCGTCCTGCGCCACGCCCATCGCAGCCATGAGGAAGTTGACCGCGTTGCCGAGGCCGATCTCGTTCTCCCCGAACTTTTGTTCAAGGTCGTTTGTCCACGCGTACTGGCGACCCACCGTGATCTTGTCGGTGTCGCTCTCCAGGACCACAAACTCAACCACATAGTACGTGGCACGAAAACGCTTACTGTCCTGGATTTTCACGGTCTCGATCTTTACGAGGAAGTCTCCCTCCACCTTGATCTTCGGCCGCTGGTCTCCTGTCGGCTCCACGCCGGACAAGTCTCGATCTTTCAGATTCAAACCCATTTTCCTGTTTCCTTTTCTTGTTCTTGTTCTTGTTCGTTGTTGGTTCCCGCTGCCCTCAGACAACATCCGAGAGCAGGAGTTTTTGCCGGGTGCCCGTCGTCTGCTGGACGTACCGAGCGTCGTTGCGGGCCGTCTCCATGGCCTGCGACATTTTGGGGTGACCCAGCATCACCCGCACCGTGATTGTGTCCGCCAACTGCCCCGGCCGACACGTCCGCGAAAGCAACTGCTCCCACGTCTTGCCGGAAGGCGGCGGCGTCACCACAAAGTTCTGGGACCACGCTTGCAGGTTGCGGCCCTCCGCGTTGGACGCGATGGAGAGAATGAGAGACCCGCTCGGGTCCGCATCCTCGATAGCGTTGCCATCCCCGTCCCGGCCCTGCGCCTGGAAGTAGGGGAAGCCTGAGAGCGCCGCCAGGCGCTCACCCGCCGCCCGGTGCTCCACCCAGATAAGGGTCGGCCCCTGCACCTCGGCCAGCACCGCGCGCAGCGGAGCATCGTCCACCCACTCCGGCCGCGAGTTGATTTCGTAGTCGTCCCGCACGTCCAGCCAGCCCCGGTACGCGTAGTCGGGCAGGTCACCGCGCGTGCAGCCCTGCGCCACCATGAGGGGAGAATCATACCGGGGGTCGTGCATCGCCAGAATCTCATTGGCGAACGATGCCCACACCGCGCGCGCCTTCCTCCAGTGCGGCGGCGGCTCCGGGTCCCACATGTAGTAGAACCCCTGCACCAGCGTGCGGATGTGGCGGTACGTGTCCGCCTCCTGGCACGCGTCCCCGTTCGGGGCGATCTTCGCCACCGCCCGCGCCATGTGCTCCCGCACCGCATCGTTGGCCGGCGGCGTGAAGTATTCCATCTGGATGGACGTGGGCACCTCATCCTTGGAGGTGTAGACGACGCCCGGAGATTGGGCGATGCGGCGACCCACCGCCGCCCGGATGTTCTCCAGGTTGGCATCCTCGCCGGGGTCGAGGAACTGCACCAGCGCGCCGGGGCGGCTGCGCGTCTCCACCTTTTGGTCCACCGCCCGCGCCCACAGGGCGGTCTCCGCACGGGTGCGCGGGAGCGGCATCTCGGCGCGCAACGCCGCGGCCATGAGGTGGTGGAAGTCTTTGAGCGAGCGGTTACTCATCGTCCCGGACATTGCGGCGAAGCGCACGGCGGGGTGATTCTGGAGGTAGCGCATCACCCGGCGCGTCCGTGAGGCACTCATGTTGCGGAGCAGGTGGGCCTCATCGGCCACGATAAGGTCGGGGGCCAGCGTCTCCAGGTACTCCGCGGCCTCCACACGACCCAGCATCTCGTAACTCATCACCTCGATGCGTCCAAACTGGCGCCAGTGCTTGGCCAACTCGGCAAAGTCCCGGCGCGTTTTCTCGCGCAGCTTGGCGGGCACCAGCAGCAACGTCACCGGCACCTCCAGGACGGTGCCGGCGAGGTAGGAGATCAGGGTTTTTCCGTCGCCGCACCCAATGTCGGCCAGCAGCCCATCTGAGTTGTAGAGGTGCTCCAGCGCCGCGGCCTGCACCGGACGCAGCGTCATGGTGCCACCTGGCAACTTGAGATACTCCGTCACCTGTGCCGCCAGGTCCGTGGGCGCCTGCCAATCGTGGCGAGGGAGCCCCAGGACCCGGCGAAACTCGGGCGTGCTTTTCACACACCCGCGGGTGTCCGCAAGAACCGCCAGGGGCTCCCGCGTACGCTCGGAGATCCGAGCGTTCATCATCTCCAGCAGGTTCATCCCAGGAACCGCTTGGCGTATGCCTCATAGAGTTTTTCGGTCTTGTCCACGTCACCGCTCGTGATGGTAGCCAACTCCATCCACACCTCGCGGGGCGTCTGGGCGACATACTCATCAAAAGAGATGCCCTCCGACACCTCCGAGGGGTCCACCGGCTCGGGCTCGATGGTCTCCATGGGCTCCGTGTTTTGGGCGTGCTGCGCACACCCGGCCGTAGTGAGCCCGACGACGTGTACGTCCCCGTCCTTCTCCAACTCCACCAGGCCCGCCTTTTTCATCACCCCCAGCAGCCGCGTGCCGCAAAAGGGCTCCTCCGGCGTGCCCAGCGTGGCCTTCTTGACAAATCGGCTCACGCCAGCCGCCAGCAGCCCCAGCACACGCTCCTGGGTGGGCGTCTCCCGGGCTTCCTTCACCGCGCGAGCCCGTTCCACCTCATCGGTGACCGCGGCCTGTGTGGTCCCGTCTGCGGCTCCCTGCGCTCCGGCCAGGGCCACCGAGTGCGCATCGTCGGCGTTGTCGGTCTGCCCTATCCCCAGGGAGATCTCCCGCTGCACCGCAGGGTCCTTCGGGGACTCCGGGGCGTTCACCGAACGGGGCGCGACCTTGGCCGGCTCCGTGTTGGCCGCGGGGTCGGGCACCACCGTGGGTTTGGGTGGTGCGGTTCCCCGCTTCTTGTCCATCATCTCCTGCAAAGTTGGCATCTTTTCCTGTCCTTGTTCTTGTCTGGTCCCCAGCAGTTGGTGGAGCCGTTGTTTCCGGTCAATGTTGCAGTGACCGGATTCTGCGTAGTGGCAGCCTCCGAAGTTGCCGCAAGCATCGTAGCTGGGCGGCAGGTCGTTTGCTCTCGCAACGGTTGATAGCACCTCTAAAATCTCCCGTCCAGTCTCCACGAGAGAATCCATCCCAGCCTCCACCTCGGCCCGCGTGGCGGTCACCCGGACCGGAAGCACGTCGGGCTTGCCCTGGGTTTGGAGGTACGTCCACTGGCCGCCCACGGTCTTGGTGTGGGGGTACTCCAGCAGCGCGGCCATGGTGTAAATGAGGAACTGCTCGTCTTGGAGGAGCGTCTCCTCGGTCTGGCGCCACAGGACCCCATCGAAGTTGCCCCCAATGTCCCGGGTGGACTTGTGGTCATTGGCCACAATGTCCACGTCGCCGTGATCCCAGATGCGGCCGGGGTGGAGCAGGTCAATGAATCCTCGCCAGGTGATGCCACCGTAAGGGAAAAGGATCTCGGCCTCCACCCTCATCCGGCTTCCCCGGGGCGGGTAGTGGGGGATGGCCGCCTCCGCTACCCGCTGCACGCGGCGCCGTCGCTCCGGCTCCAGCTTCGCGCAGTTCTCCCCGCCTTCCATCGTGCCGTGGGTGAAGTATTCCTCCAGCAACTCGTGGATGCACGTCCCCAAAAACGCCGCGGGCTTGGTGGGCTCGCGGATGCCCTCCAGGTAGGTGAACCCCCACTTGCGTTTGCACTCGCGGAACTTTTTGAGTTGAGAAGGGGAGATCTTCCACGCCGCCACCCTCTCGGCCAGGGATATGACGTTGTTCACTCGCGGCTCCGTTCCGCCCCCGCCTTGAAACCGCGAGCGTGTATGCGGGCATGGTGAAGGGTCACCCCCTCGGCCAACTCAACAAAGGCCCCATCTCTACATTGGAGAAAAAGGTCGTGAGCAACACTCGACCCCCGCCGCAGACGCGCAAAGAGAGAGCCGTGCTCACACTCCCCAAGGGAGACGTCAGTGTTCTCCGGCATGTTCACCCACGTTAGCACGGGCTGGCATTATTACAAACGGTTTAGACCGCGGCCCTCCGTTCGCGCGTAGGCGCCCGTTCAAGCTGGGCCAGGCGCCGCTCCAGGGCGGGGCGGATGGGGTCCCAGTCGTAGGTGTACACCTGCTCTTTCGAGGTGAGCGAACACCCCACGCGGCGCAGTTGACTGTGGACCCACTCGCCCACCTCATCCTCGCTCTCCAGGATCGTGAACGGGAACAGCCCCCACGCGGTGGTGCCGGACAGAAAATCTATCGCGGTCGCCACCATATCCCCCAACACCTGGGGCTCGGGGTTCTCTCCGAGCGGTGCGCCCAGGACGGCTTCGATCAAGTCCGAAACAAACTCCGCACGGCGTGCCCGGTGGCTGCGCTCGGAGGGTTGATTCAGGCGGCGGTTGCGGGTGGTGTTCTCCTCCAGGTCCATCTCAATCAACCGTTGCGGATCGTTGCGCACCATAAACACGTCGGCCGCCGCCGCCGCCTGGCTCCGCAACTTGCCGGGGCGAAGCAAGCGGCCGGGTCGGTTGCTCACGCCCACCCCATCCTCGCGCACCATCTCGGCCGTCACCTCGGCGCCCGCGTGAATCTCCCGCAACTCGTACTGGTACACGCCATCCGATTCCTCCTGTGTCTGCGTGTAGACCGGGAGACTGCGCACGTCGTTCGCATCGTAGACCGGAGCGTCCAGCACCCGCTGCACCGCCGCATCGTTGTGCTCCCGGTCGGCATCCTTGCGCACTTCTTTGAGGTGCGCTTTTTGCTGGGCGTCGGGCCCATAGTCCTGCTCCAGATCTTCGTTGACGTGGTAGCCGTGGCGACCCAGCACCTCCTGCAAAACCTCCAGGCGATTGGTGGCGTTTTCGTTCAGGGAAAGCCGGGTGAGTTTCGCGGACTCCAGGAACGTGACGCACAACATGGAGAGGCGCCCCGAAAGGCTCTCGGTCACCAGCAGGTGCAACTCTTCGTCCTTCTTGGCTTCCTCGCAGATGGCCTCCTGGATCTCTGCCAGGTCATGCGTATAGCCATCCTTCGGCTTCCACTTGTGGACGCCCATGACGATCTCCGGGTGCCGGATGTTGCGGCACCGGGCTATCATCTGCGCCACCGTGGAGGCCGGCATCTCGCGGTACGTGTGGATCACAAAAACGCGGTCCGCGGGCGCCGTGATGGAGACCCCGGAGCCCACGGCCGACGACGCCAACACCACGTCATAGTCGGCCAGGGAGTTGGGGTGCAGGAGCATCTCCTGCACCTCTGGGCGCTTGCTTTCCTCGCCCGTGATGAGGAGCACCCGCAGGTCGGGAAAGAGCGCGCGCACGTCCACGTCAAACTCCCGCGCCTTGCGGGCCTCCGAAAACGCCACCCAGGTAAACGGGTCGCCGGGTTTTTTCGTCCCCAGGTGCGCGCGGACGAGAGCCTCGCAGGAGCGCGAGGTAACCAGGGAGACCTGGCCCGGGGCCTTGGGGGGCTCCTGCGCCACAATGCGGAACGTCTTTTGCGGGAGTCCCTCACGGCGGCAGTGCGCCTGTATCTCCTCCACAAACCACTGGATGGCGCGCGGGTCGAAGGCCGCTTCCGCCAGGATGGCGCGCGGCGCCTCGGCGGCGTGGGCTATCATGCGCCGGATTAGGTCCGGCGCCTCGGCCTTGGATTGGTTCTTGCCGCCGCAGAAACACCGCGAGTGGGCAAACTTCCGTAGCTGGTCCGCCTCATCCACGATCACAAGGTCGGGGTTTTTGAGGTGGATTTTCTTCTCGGAGTTGAGGGTGGTGACCACCTTGTTGGGCACGTTCTGGCCCCAGGTGCCGGCGTCTTTGTAGATCTCAAACCCGAACCTGTGCGCCGCTGCGTGGCACAGGAGCACCGAAGGGCAGAGCATGAGTACCTTCTCCACCCGGCCAGACTCCCGTTTGGCCTTCTCCGTCTTGCCGCTGCCCATCCCGGTGGTGAGGAACAGCACCTCGTGGTCCCCCATCTCCTGTGCGCGATCCGCAACATCCACGCCGGCCGGGAGCACTTCGACGCTGCCCACCCCGATACTTTCGTACTCGCTGCGCAAGTCCAGGAGCGAGTTTTCCATTAGCGAATCAGGCGAAAACGGCGTTTCCAGTCTCGCAAGCTGGATTGACTCCTGCGATTCCTCGCCGGTTTCCTCCGACCCCTCGGCCGCCGGGCCCGCGGGCTCGGGCTCCTCGCGGAACGGCCCCCGGGTAGCCACCCGGAACTTGAGCCGCTCTTTGAAGTCAAAGATCCACACGCCCCCGTCCTCGAAAACGCGCGCCACCACGGCACCACGCTGCCCACTTTTCTGGCGCTCCTCCCAACTTGCATCACGCCACCACGGGAGCACGGCATCGCCGTTGCGGAGATCTGCGGCGGCCACCTCGCCCCTCTGGGTGCTGATCTCTCGCTCCCCCGCAACGTCACCGCGGCGCACGTAAGGCTCCGAGCCCGGACCCCACGAGCCTCCACCTTCATCGCTGCGCACGAGAGCCGGCGCGAGGATGCCATCGGCCTCCAACTTGTCCGCCAACTCCAGCAGCGCGTCCACGTCCAAGAAAAGGCCGCGGTGATGCTGCGACCACAGGCGCGTCGCACCTGGCTCGTGGGTTGGCGGATACATGACGCACGCCAGGTGCGTGGGCTGGGGGTCGTGGCGATTGTCGAAAAGCGCCAGGCCCAGCGCCAGGCAGCAGCGCCGGTATTCCTCCGGCGTCTCAATCAAACGGCTGGTGAACATCCAGATGCGAAACCGGCTGTGCTCCGGCGCCGCTTTGCGGTCGTGGGAAAATGTGGAGTACGCCGCGTAGGAAAGATTGCGCGCCTCCAGGTCGTGGCACACCGCATCGCGCCACGCGTCGGGCTCGCCCACTGCGATGCCGGCCGCGTTCTTCGACCCGTCAAAGTCATAGGGGATCGTCCACGCACCCAGCCCGAACTTGAGACGGCGCGGCGCACCTTCGGGGAACACCCCGGGGGTGAGGTAGCCGTTCCCGGTCTTGTGGTCGCTCTCCCGCGACGTGGTGAAAAACGCGAAGAAACCCTCCAGCGTATCTGTCACCCGCTCGGGGTCCGTCGTGGCCGCCGAGGGTGCGCCGTCCGCGTCGGGGTACGCCCAGCCCGTACTCATCTCCAGCGGGAGATCGGGGCGCTCGGAGGCGAGATTGAGCCCGTAGGTGTGCGTTTTTGGGGGGTTTGGGGCTTGTGTGGTCAAAGCACGGCTGTCCAGGGGTTCTGGACAGTTGACCTGGGCCCACCATGGCCCTACGATTCCCCTGTCCAGCGTGATTGCCGGGCACCTTACCGCCGGGTTCCCCGGCCGGTCAAGACGGGGCCAAAAACCTCCCCTCTTGAAAGGGCCCAGGACCCCGGCGGGGAATCAACCCCTCGCCGGGTTTTTTATTGGTTACGGTGCGTTAGACTTCGCGGCGCCCCACGGGGCCGTCCGATTTTTTCTTGCGCGCACGGAGATCTTCTCCGGGGGTATGCTCGGAGCATGGCCCAAGCCCCACCGTGTTGCGGACCGTGCCAGGGAGAAAAATCCTGTGCGGTCGGGCGCGCGTGCTGCCTGCGCTGCCACTTCCGGTGGGAGGAAGAACACGCGATGCCCTACTTGCCGGAGCCGCTCAAGCGTGAACTTCTCCAGGCGCACAAGTGGCTGGAAGATTTTGGCTACCCCGCCGACGCGGTGAGAGCCCACGGCATCCGTGAGATGGAGTGGTTCCGTAAGTACGTGCCGCCCGGCATCGTGGCGCAGATCAATACGGACCACGAAAGTTTTGAGGCGGGCGAGATGCCCACGAGTTTCATTTAGGGCGCTGGTAGTCCCCGACGTGTTTGTCCGTGCGGCTCACGTATCCCCCACAGGTGCGCCGGGCGATGGCGTCCAGGAGAGGATCAGTGAGCCCGTTCAGGAACGCGTAGCCAACATTGTCCTGCGTGTGATGGATGGCGTGGTGCTCGGGCGGGAGCAGGAGCCGAAGGCGCTGGAGTAGCCGGACGGTGGGATGTGTCGAGTTGTGGCACAGGTAGTGCGACACCTCGGCAAAAGAACTTAGGAGCCCCACGAGGACAAGCGCGAGGGTGAGCCCCGCCGGCATCACGCCCAGAGTTTGCACGTAGACCAGCGCGGCCAGGTACGGCACGAGCCAATGTTTCGAGCCGCTCTCCAGGACATATATGGCCACGGGGTTTGTGCTCGTGTAGCGCGGGGTCTTGTGGTGCAGATGAAAGACCGCGACAAGGGGACCCACGATGCCCCCATAGGTGTCGGTGTTGTCCATGATCATGTGGACGATGCCGTTCACAAAATCCGCCACGAGGTACGCCGCGAGTGCGGCCAGCAGGGCGCCCGCGATGGAGAGGGAGCCCCAGGGCACCAGCGCGACGGAGGCCGCCTGCAAGGTCACCACGGCCGCAGAGACTCCGACTCGAAAGCGGGCGTAGCCCGGCGCGGCGTGGTAGCGGCCCATGGCCGCGGCGAACTGCTCCTGTTTGGTCACTAGAGATCTGCGAACGGATCGCCCTTGTTGAGTGATTCTTGCATCCGCTCCTGCTCTTTCCGTTGCTTCCACGCCTTCACCTGATCTTTGGCCACCTCCACGGACGGCGGCACCTTCACGTCGCGCTTCTCCTGGCCGGTGCGGGCGTCTAGTTTGTCAACGATCTCGCCGCGCACGTCCAGGATGAGGCTGCGCTGGTCAAAGTGTAGATCTCCCAGCCGGTCCGCCTTCTTGTTGGCCATATCCGACGTGCCGCGCACGCTCGCCTTTTGTTCTTCCGGGGAACACTCGACCGGGCTCCCCTCAGCGTCCACCTCTGCCTGGCATCCGTTGATTGCTTCCTCCAACGCTCCGACACGCTTGTCCACCGCGTCCTTCACGTCCTTGGGCTCCACGACGGCCGCAGGCTCGGGCCCGTATCTCCAGTAAGCACCACCGCCGCCGGGGAGCGCCACGCCCAACACCCATGCGGCGATCTTCTTGCGCTTCGCCCACTTGCGGTCGCTCGCGTAGGTGACGGCGCTCTCCTCCACCTCCACCCGCTCCTCCTCCTCCTCCTCGGCTTCCTTCTCCTGCTGCCTGGTGAGGAACGCCTGGAGGTTTTCCAGAGTCTCATTGTCCACGTCCGTCATGGAATCAAGCCTAGCCAAAAAGGGCCCCACCCGGGCGCTGCAAACCCCGGGTGGGGCCCGGACCATGGCTAAGGTCCCGGTGGGCGAAGAAGAAGAACACCCACCGGCCGCCACCGTATCAGCCTGGCAGCATTGCAGCGAACGCGCCTGCGCGCTCCTCGCCCAGCAACTCCGAAAGCGCACTCATTTTCTTGAGTAGCTGCTCTGGGTCGTCCTTGGCCAGTTTGTCAAAATCCGTCTTGAAGTTCGCGATGGCCGCGTCCACCTTGTCCGGGTCTTTGGACTCCGCGGCGGCCAGGAACCGCTCAAAGTAGTTACCGCCAAGGATCTCCTGCAACTCGACCCCTACATCCTCGATGGTGCTCAACCAAACCACCAGCTTTTCGTAGGAGTTGGGCTCCGGCTTCTCCTCGGCGTCGGTGTCGGGCTCCGCGTCGGGCTCCACGTCGGCGTTGGGCTTGGTGTCGGCGGCCGTGGCGGCCTTCTCTCCGCTTTCGGTGAGCACCTCAACCTTGGCTGCTCCATCCTGCACGATCTGCTGGATTTTTCCGGCCACCGCCTTTCTCTTCGGCGGCGCCATCTCTGCAACCGTCTTTCCAGCGATGGCTGCGATGATCTGCGCCGACAATGGGCCGGCAACCTTGCCCAGCAACTCCATCACAACCCCAATCTTTTGCTTCTCCTGCTCGGAGTCCAGCTTCGCCAGGGCGATGGCGACGTGCTCGCGCTCCTTCTCTCTGGTGAGGTTCGCGGCGGCCTCCAGGGCGCCCGTTGCGGCCTCCACCACCTGTTTCAAGCTGGTGCCGATACCTGCGATGCCTCGCGCGTAGGCTTCGGACTGATTGATCATCTTATCCGCGATCTCGTTTTGCTTGTCGAGCATCTCCATGGCGCGATCAAAGAGAGCATCGTGGCGGCTGTCCTGTTTATCGATCACGTCGCGCATGATGAATAGGTTGTCGCGCTCGGATAGGTCGGACGTATCGTTGACCATCACCTCGCCGTCCTCCATCACCTCCGCGGAGACGGGGCAGTACCACCGCGACCATCCGTTGGACTTCGACGGGTCGCGCATGGTGCCGACGATGCGGAACCGGGCGTCAACTCCCAGCTTCTCGGTTGCCGCCGCGGCATCCGAGGTGAGTTGCACACAGATCTCCTCGATAGACTGCACCGGCCCGGACTCCGGGAACTTCTGGCGCTTTTTGATTGAGCGCCACGAATCCCCCACCTTCCGCTCCAGGTGGACGGCTTGGAGCCGGTCATAGCTCTCCTCCACCTTGGCAAACAGTTTGGCCGGGATTTCACCCAGGCTTTCGGAGTGTTCGGCATCAATGAATTCGGGCTCGGCCGGGGCCGTTGTCTGTTTGCTGCGTCCCATAAGTTTCGATTCCTGTCTTTCGGGCCCAAATCTACCCGAAAACGGCCTTTTTTGGGTTCGATTGAAAGTGTATTGAATATGCGCCGAAAAACGTGTTGCAAATCATGTCTTTGGCTCGTAGTCCTGGTTGGGCTGGGCGCTTGGAGCGCCCGTTTTCGACCGGCCGCCCCGCGGCCCTTGACACACGAGGAAATCACAGATGGCTGACATTGTTCCTTCCAAAACTGCGGCTCTTGCGGACAACAAAAAGCTCCGAGCCCGCCTTTCTCGCATCAGTTCCGAGGGCAAGCGCGTGGGTACCAACATGACCAGCGCCCTGGTGGGTGGTGGTACCGCGTTCGGTTCCGGTATGTTGTTCAACAAGTTTCCGGCCGCGATGAAGATCAAGAAGGTGGACACCCGGCTTGCCGGTGGTGCGCTTCTTGTTCTGCTCGGGGCCATCGGCAAGGGCCGCATGAGTGGAGCCGTTCAGGCGGCGGGCGAGGGTCTCCTCTACCCGTGGCTGTTTGAGTACGGCTTCAACATGGATTTCGCCTAGGTCGGCGCACACGTTTGGGGGTCGGGGGTTTGGTCACCCCGGCCCCGACAACTGTTTGACTTCGGCGCCGGATCGCAGGCGCGTCTTTTGAGCAAAGAAACCAAAGGAACAATCATGTTCTACGACGCAAAGACTCTCGGTATCCGAGACGTGAAGGACGCCCGCGAGGCTTCCGACAAGTTCGCCGCGATCCGGCGGATGCAACAGGCGGGGAAGTTTCCCCAGGTGGGCGGCCCCGGCCGTGGCCGCTATCCCCGAACCGGCGCACAGGCTCCCGGCACAAGTGCCGGAGGCAACGGCGCACCTACTGGTGGTGGTTCGTGCGGGGGTTCGCCCCTGTCCAACACCTCCGGGCGCACGGACGACGCGCGGTGTTTCACCGACAACGCTTGCCACGCCTCCATCCTGGGTTTCAACACCCTGGAGGGAGACACCAGCGACTTCCCGCTTTTGGGTGGTGCCGGTACCGTGGCCGAGGGCTCGCTCATCGTTTCGTCTGGAAACGCGGGCAGCTATCGTGGCACGCACCTCTTTTGGGAGGGTCGTGACTCGGCTGCTGGGTTCGCGGTTGTGCCGACCCTGCTCACCAGCGCGGTGATCAGCGGTTCGGAGCAGCTTGTGGGCTCCGGCGGCGAGTTTGGCATCACCAGTGCAGTGTTCGCACTCACCTGTGAGCCGCTGCCAATCAACTGGTGTGCCTGGCAGGACTCTGGCCAGCAGCGTCTCACCATGCGGTTCGGGAACTTCCTGGCCGTGGCCGTCGAAACCGAGATCTTCGGCGTGTTTTGGGGAGACCGGGTTCCCAGCTAGGGAAACCTGTCGAGTGCGGGGCGCCTTCGGGCGCCCCGTCCTTTTTCATTCTTGAGGGAGCGCAATGACCGATACCTGCAAAGACGAGTGCGACTACACCTGCACGGCGATCAACTCGGCGCTTATTCCTCGCAAGGTTGAGGGTTCGGCCGGCGCACAGTTTGTGAGCCAGGAGAACACTCCCTTTTTCGATCTTCTATCTTCCACCCGGATGAGTATCACCCAGACGGGTGACCCCGGGGATTGTCCGCCGCAGTGGTGGCTCATGGAGGTGTACGCCTTCGACCTGCAAACGGTATCCGTGGCATCACCTCGCCAGCCCGTGCCGGCATGGAGCGACATTGTGGGCTCACCCAGTCGGGGCTCCGGTGGTGCGCGCCTTCTTGTCCATGCTGAGGGAGACAACATCCGCCTGGACGTGGCGCATGGGAACCGTTTTAGTTTCTTCTCCGATATGGTCTCCGTCGAGTTGGAGGTGCCCCGGGGCGGTATCACCATCGGCTCCGGGTCTCAGGATGGCAACAACGGCGTGAAGGGGGTGGCCGCAGACCTGCGGCTCCACAACGTCGCGGTGTTTGTGAACATCCACTCCAACGTCGCGCCGCTCGGGCAGCGCACGGGGCAGTTGACGCAGAGCATCTCCAACCCGGGGGTGGAGGAGTTGCGCATCCCGATCCCCAACCGCGCCATCGCGGTGGAGTTTTTCTCCTCGGTGCTCCCGCTGGCCCCCGCAACCCCCATGCTCTGGGAGAGCGCGGACGGGGCGGGCGGTACCAACTTTGTGCGCGGCATCATTGACTTCCCTGTGGGGCAGCACAACACGGGGCTCCTGAAAATCCCCGGCAACGCGGCGGTGGTGAATCTTCTCTCTCAAGTTCGGACGGTCACCGCGGTTTGGCATCTGGAGATCTAGTGCTCACCCGCGAAGCCATCATCATAAACTACCGCCCGCTCTCGCCGGAGCAGTGCCTCTATATCCTGGAGGCACTGTGTGAGGGTGTGGTGATGGCGAACATGGTGGAGATTGAGACGGGCCTCCCGTCCTTTGTCTCGCTTGCGGCCGAGGGCATCACCTACGAATACCCCCGGGTAGACCAAGCACACGGCCAGCAGGTGGGGACACTCAGCGACGTGTTGCACAAGGGCAAGGCGACCTGCCTGGAGGCTGCCTCGGCTTACGCGGCGGCGCGTCGGCTCGCCGGGCATGACGCGGTGGTGGTGCTCGCCCCTCAACTTGACGCATACGGCAAGGTGATCCCCTGGGACTACCACGCGCTGGTGCTCACGGGCGGCGGCGAGGTGGACCCCACCTCCGATCTGCCAGGGGCTCCCAACTTCGTTCCGGGTGCGGTGTGCTGCCCATGAATCCCGTGCTCCCCATCGTCGGTATCGTGGCCCTGTGCTGCGCAGGCTCGGGCTCGGAGAGCAGCCGGCCGCGCGTGGGTGGATGTGGTGCTCGTGGATGCCGTCCGCGCGCGAGGGTGGGTGGTGCCAGCCACGTCGGGTTTTGCCTGGAAACCTGTGAGGCTTACGGCAAGAAAAAGGGGCAGCAGACAGGGACGCACGCTGCCCCGCACGTCCGCGCTTGCATGGACAGGTGCAGTGAGTTGACGTGGCTGCCACCCTCGGCGTCCCCATCGCGACCCGGGCGCCGCGTCCTGCGGCGTGGGTCCAGCGTGGGCTTCCGCCGCGCGGTCACGGACTGCCCGTCTTTCCCCTGGCTTGACCAGGAGGTGACGGAAGCCCTGACCTACGGCCAGGAGAACGGCCTCAGTGGAGTGTCGCTGGTGATTTTCGCCTTGAACATGGCGTACCCGGTGACACCGGACGGCCGCCCTGTGCTGTGGCCTGCGGTCCCGGGGGACTGCCCGGCACTCCCGGCCCTGGAGGCGCGCGTGCGCTTCCGTGCCAACCTCGTGGACGCGCTGCGCGACGATGAGTTGGCGGGCGATGCCTGGGTTGCAGCGGGGGGGTATTAGGATGGAGGGCCGCACGATCCTCTACTTGGCGGGCGCGGTAGCGGCCGGCGTGGCGCTGTTTTCCGGCGACGACGCCGAGGCGGGCGACGTGGGCGAGGAAGAGATGGACCCCCAGGTGGGGGCGCCCAACCACCCGCAGGTCGGGTTCGCGCCAGCGGTGGTGGAGTTGCCCCGGGGGTACTCCCTGCCACCGCGGCCCATGCCGGTGGAGGAGTGGGAGCAGCGCGAGCCCACGGTGGGCCACTTCTATCAGGTGCAGCGCGGCGATATGTTGCTGGGCCACGGCAAGAAGTCCATCACCTGGATGGCGCTGTATCGGGCGTCTCACTTCCTGGCGGTGGAGCAGGAGCAGGGCGAGGCTGACTCGCACCGCTTCGCAAAGATCATGGCCGACAACGCGAACAATCGGTGCGAGTACGCGCACCTGATTCTCGCCGGCAGTTGGAACGACCAACTCTACGGGACGTGGGGATACGGCAAGCGAGATTTCACAGGGCACCATGGCCGCGGCATCCCGCTGTCCACCTGCCACGCGGACAACCGCGCGCGGATGTTGGAGGGTGAGGAGCCCGTGCGCCAGATAGAACCGTGCTGTCCCGCGGACAAGGGCTCGGGTGCCGCACTGGTGAACGGTCTCAGCCGCCCGTACTTGTGGCTGCCACTCATTGCCTTGGACGCGCTACTGGACGGTCGCGTCACCACGGACGGCGTGGTGTGGGGTGCGTCCGCCATCTCGGGGTTGGAACCCCCGCCAACCTTTTGGAGAATGTGATGCAAGACAAAAAAGAACTAATCATTTTCGGGATCATGGGGGTTGTGGCCCTTGCGGTTCTTGGTGCCGGCGCCTCGGGCGTTTTCGATGAGGAAGATCCCGCGACCCGCGAAGATATGCGCCGCAAGGTGCAGGAGTTTTTCACGGTCGCGGAGAACTGTGAGACCATCGAATACACCGGCTCTCGCGATGAGGCCGACATTGACGCGATGTGGGCCGACTACATCACGCCCTACATCGCCATGACCTACCCGGTAGCGGTGGGCAACGGTGCCGGGACGGCGCACGAGATCGCCGCGTTTGTTCTGGAGACTCTTTTCCCCGGCTGCGCGTGGCCGCCCGCCGGAAACCCCTTCCAGATGCCGACGCAGCATCTCGTGTGGGCTCGCTTCTTGTCCGAGGTGGGCAAGTTGCAGATGGGCGGATAGGGTTGGCCTATGGCAATGACCAAGCAAGATCAGATGGTGATTGGTGTGGCCGCTTTGGCTGCAATCGGACTGCTCGTGTTCACCATGGGAGGTGACGATGAGGGGGAGGAGCCCGTGGTGGAGGATGATGTGGGCCCCCTGGAGTTGTACGTCTCCGACGACTGCAAGACCGTGGAGGAAGGCTCCGACTGGTTTGTGGGTTGGGCGGGGCCGCGCATCCGCGAGGCTGTTTATGCTGGCGCGGGGGTCCCTCTGGTGGGCAACGGCAACGCGATGGCGAACGACTCAATCAACGCGGTTGTGCGCGACGTGTTGGAGCCTTGGACGGACTGCGGAAAATCGGAACTGCCATGGGTGGACTTTTTCATCCAAGACGTTCCGCTCCCCATGCCCTTGCTCGGGGAGACGCGCGGCGCCTTTTACGGGCGGATGGAGGATCACTTCAAGGGGTACGCGGTGATTCAGTCCGCATCCAACACGGACTATCCTCAACTCAACCAACTCATCGCCAACCTCTCGGCGGCGGTGATGGCCGTGTACCTGGACCGTTACCACTTCGACCCCAACAATCTGCGCGGCGGTGCGGTGGGTGGGTCAGCCGGCAAGTTGACCCCGGACCAACGCGCCACGGTGTTGGCGCTCGGGTACGATGATGATGACAACGTGCTCCAGCTTTTCCAGCAGCACTTCAACGCTGTAATGACGGAGTGGGTGGGGCCGGAGTGGGTGATTGAGATGTTCCTGGAGGAGACAAACCAGATGGACGTGCCCACGTCCAACGCTCTCAAGTTCGCGGCACGCACGGTGACCCCGAACATTCCCTGGCAGGCTTTCGTCGCGCAGGCGATAGGGTCGGGCCCCAACTTTCAACCCCCAAAAGAGCTAGCAGAATCCTAGAGGTACCCCTATGGCCATGACCGAAAAACAGAAAATCGGCGTCGGTGTTGGCGTGGTCGCGGTGATTTTGCTCGCCACGATGGGCACCGCCTCGGCCGCAGATCCCGACTTCGTTGGGCCCGACGAGCCGGACGATGATGAGGAGCCGCCGCAGGGGGACTTCGGGGGCTACGATGAGGAGCCCGACGCCGAGGATCCCGACGCGGACCTGGGGAAAATCAACCTGGGAGACTTGCCGGACCCGGGCTCGGGCGACGGAGGGGGTGGCCCTGCGGCCCCGGTAGACCTGGGGCCCCTGGAGCAGCCGGAGTCCGAGGCGGACAACCTGGGGCACCTCAACGATCTCCTGGACGTGCTGATCACACCGGAGCCCCGCGTGGGCAGGTTCTATCAGATTCGCCAGGGGGACTCGCTCAAGAACATCACGCAGCGCGCTCTCTCGGCGGTACACCCGGCGTTCAACAAGGGTTCCAACCGAACGTCTCTTATGCAATGCATGAGTGCGAGCCAGTGGAACCGGGCGCTGTATGGGGTGGAGGGGGATTTCAACTCGCCCAACTTCCCAGGGTGGACAAGCCCGGATGAAATCAGCATCCGCTCGGCGTTTTTCAACGAACACCAGAACGCGGTGGCGGTACTCCGCGACGGAAACGTCCCCGCCCCGGTGGGCGGCAACTCCTACGGGCTCCTGTGGATACCCATCATCCGCGCAAACGCGGCGGCCGACATTACCTGTATTGACGTGCTCCAGGACGACGGCAGCGGCAACCCGGGCATCGAACCACCCACCATTTTCAAGGATCTGCTAGTCGCGCTCGGTGCCTGAGATGCCTGTCTTTGTCCCATTCAAGTTTTCCAACGCCTTCAATCGGCAAAAGGAGGCATACCTTGCCGTCCTGGAGTTGCAGGCGGATCTCCACGCGGGGCAGGCCGAAGTGCTCACGTCGCTGGGGGACGCGCGTGAGCAGGTGGAGGAAGCGGTGGCCAAGGGCAGCCTGGCCTCTGAGCAGGAGACGGAGATCCACGCGCTCCTGTCCCGCGCTGGCCAGCAGAGCGCGACCCTGGAGACGCGCGTGGCCGCGGTGGACCGCCTGCGGCTCACCATGCTGCGCAACATTGTGGTGGAGATAGAGGTCATGCTCGGCCAGTTGCAGGTGTGGCGCAGCAACATCCTGCTCGGGGAGGCGGGGCTGGAGACTTCCTTCGATCCCGTCATTGCTGGAGTGCTCGCGCGGTACGAAAGCGTGTATGCGCCGATCTTCAAAGGCGGCATCATCCCAGACGCCACCAACTGGGGCCCGGAGCAGTGGGCGGCCATCGCCCAGCAACTTGACGGTCCCCTGTTTTTGTGGACGCCCGGCGAGTGCAAAGAGAACTGGAAAATCGCGGGTGTTCCCGACTGCGACGGGCCGGACTACATGACCACGCTCTCGCTGATTCCCATGGTGGAGGCCGCCGAGGAGAATCAGCTAGACATTATGCAAGAGTTTACGGCTCTCGCATCACTCGATCTCATGTTCACGGGCGGCGCGTTGGAGGAGTACGGCGGCGCGGTGGAGGTAGCCCAACACGCCTACGACGCTGCGACGGAGACGCTCGAAAATATCTGGGAGATTCTTGAGGCGGTGGCGAAGGTGGCCGCCAAAGCGGCGGGGGCCCTGGCTGGGCTTCCCGGTATCCTTTTGCTGGGCGGGGCCGCCTGGTGGTTCTTTTTCCGAAAGAAGAAGTGAGATGAGTAACAAAGCACAAATCACTGTAGAGGTAGACGGCAACTACCTGAACCTGACCGCGGGCGGCAAGTCCGTGATTCTCAAAGCCACCGACACGGAGTTGGTGGTGCGGGAGTTGATTCGCATTGCTGGCGAGGCGCCCCAGGTAGTACGGACCACCGTGGTGGGTGATGATGAGGACGGGGATGGCGGCGAGGTGGTGGACTTCCCCCACGAGGAAGATAACGCCCACCAGGAAGGCGGCGAGGATCTCATCTCCGCAGTGATGGGCGTGGTGGGAGACCCCCGCGTGCAGAGCAGCGTGAGCCGTGTGTGGGGCGTGCTCCAGAACATGAGTGCGGTGACCGACCGCAACAAGCGGGGAAAAAAGGGCGCATAGGATGGCGCGAGACGCATACATCGTGGGGGCAGCCGCGGCGGCTGTACTTCTCCTGGCCGCCACGGCGAGCGCGTCGGGGGACCTGCCGCCCGCGTCGGGAGACTTCCGCCTGGGGCCCTACACTGGGCGCCCCCAGGAGCAGGCGGCGATCTTCGATCTGTCCATGTTGATTGAGGATGGCGGCACGTTGCGAGGGCTGCACAACTTCCTGCTCGCGACGGCCTTCATCGAATCAAAGTTCAACCCGGATGCGGAGCGCGGCACGGGGCCGAATCGGGACATTGGCTGGTTTCAGATGAAACCGAAAACGGCTTTCAACTGGAAGAACGATCTCACCGATCTCCAGAGCCAGCCGAACCTCCTGAAAAACCGCGCGTGGGCGGTGGCCGCCGCCGCCGATCTTGTTCGCCGTCTCATGGATTGGGCCGAGCCCGGACAACGCATCACCTGGGGAGATATGCGGCGGGGGTGGGGCACGCACACACGCGTGCCCGCATCGCAGCGTGACAACTTCCCGGAAAAGCGCGCGAACTTTCGCATCGCGTTGGAGCAGGTGGGCGTGAGCCCGGATTTCATTGACCAGGAGGTGGTGCTGGGCTCGTGGCCTGGGATTCTCCCTCTCGCAGAACGGCTCGGGGCACCCGCCCCCTAAACAATCCAACCCACACCAGGAGAGAGAAAAATGCAAGAAGTAGTACGCACACCCGTAGGGTACAAGACCATCGAAACCGGCGGGGCCGAGGGCTGCGCGCCGCAGTATCTCTCGCAGCAGATGTGGGACTCGTTTGCCTGGACCTACGATACGAACGGCGGGCTCTTTTCCGTGAGCCTGGACGCGTCGGCCTGTGGGCAGGAGGAGCCGCTCACCGCAACCGTGCGGCCCAGCTTTTTCGGGGGACCTCCTGGCACACCACCCGCCGTGGTCACTGTCGCGTACGACGTGGCCAACAACGCTCTGCGCGTAGACCTTGACCCCGCCCTGGCCACGGATGGCCGGTACGTTTTGGAGATCGCGAACGCGAGCGGTTGCTGCGCTCTGATTCCACTTGAGGGAGTCTCGCTCTAGTTTTCTTGGGGCTCCGGCCCCGCAAAACCGCGCGTCGCGTTCCTCCGGGGGATAACGCGGCTCCAACCTGATCCAAACCCCCAACACGCAGGAGAGAGAAAATGCCACAGGAAGTAGTACGCACACCCGTAGGATTCAAGGCCATCGAAACCGGAGGTGCTCCGGCGCGGGCAGTGTTCCCGGTTTTCAATGATGTGGTGGATCCAGGCCCTCCCGGCCTCACCTACAAGGCCATTGCTGGCGATGATCTTGGGAGCATCATCATTCTGGGTCGCAACCTCACCGGCATTGTTTCGGTGGACGTGAGCACCGACGTGAATGTGGCCGGAAACGGTGGCCCCTCACCCGTGGTGGGGGCTCTCATCGTGACCGACACCTCTATCACCGTTCCCTTGGATGGCTCGCAGGGGCCGACCATCGCGGGCGATTATTGGGGCATTTTCCTCACAGACGCGGACGGCAATGTCTACGGTGCGCCGTCGCCATTGAAGATAGTAGCGGCGGCCCCATAGGGATAGGCGAAGAGTAGCAGCCGGGGCCCTTCGGGGCCCCAACCCAAAACCCCCAACACGCAGGAGAGAGAAAATGCCACAGGAAGTAGTACGCACACCAGTTGGATACAAGGCCGTCGAAACCGGAGGAGCACCCGCTCGGGCGATCTTCCCAGTTTTCGATGATCTCCTCGACCCGTTTCCGACGCCAGGGCTCGCTTACAAGGTGGAGGCGGCAACGCAGGTTGACCAGACTTTCATCATCCGGGGCGTGAACCTGGACGGCATCGTGAGCGTGGACGTTTCCGAGGATGTGAACGTGGCGGGGAACGGAGCGCCCGCCCCCCTCATCCAGAGCGTCGTGTTTGGGCCGACTTCCATCGCCGTCACCATTGACACCTCCCAGGGCAACAACGGCTCCATCTGGGGTGTCCTTCTCACCGACGCAAACGGCAACCAGTACGCCGCACCGTCGCCCCTCAAAGAATGGGTGGCTGAGTAGCCCAACCCAACCCTTCCCCTGGAATCAAAAAAATGCCAAGCGCAGTTGTAAGAACGCCAGACGGGTACAAGACCATCGAAACCGGAGGGGGAGGCGGTGGTGGAGGTGGCGGGGGGTCCGGGC
>Ga0307378_10002322_pt1 | contig 29465 bp, 27 predicted proteins | sample UN1MG_FD_202238 | JGI IMG/M metagenome (GOLD analysis project Ga0307378, IMG submission 202238) | Soil microbial communities from Risofladan, Vaasa, Finland - UN-1 | ecosystem: Environmental > Terrestrial > Soil > Coastal area > Acid sulfate soil | place: Finland: Risofladan, Vaasa | collected... | reverse complement strand
AATTTTCTTTGCATGGCTACTCCTTTCAAAAAATATAATTGTTAAACTGGCCTGATCTTATACGAAATCAGGCCGGAGTAGCCATCGCTTTTTTCAACCTCCAACTATGGATGGGACATCGTCTCAAATGTCAGAATATTCGGGTCGGTTGCCAACGGGACAGCCGACGAGAAAAGTGACATTGACTTTTTAGTGGATTTGGAGAAGGACCGCAGCCTTTTTGATTTAGGCGGCCTGCTAATGGACTTACAAGGGCTATTCAATCGAAAAGTGGATGTAGTTACCGAGAACGGCTTGCATTGGTATATAAAAGAGCGCATCATCAGCGAGGCAAAACCGATATGAAAGACGATCGGCTAATTTAACGGACGGACAATTCGTCACTCGTAGCTCGTCGCTTGTGACTCGCTAAGCGGACGACAGAAGACGGAGGACAGAAGGCAGACGAAGGACGAGAATATAAAATCAAGAATCGAGTATCAAGAATGGAGCATCGAGAAACAAATACCTGAGAAAAAGAAGATGCGAAGCTTAATTCCCTGGAAGATCGTATATGCTAAAGCCGGGATACGAAACTTGTGAAATGCAAAAATTCGTGACTTTTCCCATTTTCTATAAGGAGACTTGGCGATGTTGTCAAAGCGTACATACCGGAAATCTCAGATTTCTGTTCTGATGCTTATCATTTTGACCACAACACTCTTGCCCACACTTGCACGCTCCCAAAATACCCGCCTGCAGGCATCGGATTTAACGTCGTCAGGCCGCAAAGAAATTCCAGATACACCTGCCGGTCGTCGTGTTCGACAGTACCTTGATGTGCTCAATTCAGGCGACCGCAAGGCCATGCGAGACTACATAACAGAGAACTATGATTCGTCCTTTTTGCAAAATCCTCCTATATATATACATCTCACAATACAGATGGGTTTTTACTATGCCAGTGGAGGAGCGGGATACGAGTTTTACAGTATGGGTGATTCAAAAATGAACGAGGCTCGCGCCGTGCTATATAATGTACTGACCGGCTCATGGGTAGAGCTGCGTATCCCATTTTCAGAAGAGCCGGCGCACAAGATCAATCAGTTCATCAGTTTCGACCCAGCCCCTGCCCCGCGTGGTGTTCAAAGGTTGACGAAGCTTGGCGATGAAGAGATTGTCCAACGTCTTGAGATTTGCCTGACAAAGCTTACTGAAGACGACGAGTTCTCAGGCGTCGTGTTGCTTGCCAAAAACGGTAGGTCCCTGTTTCACAAGACCTATGGCCTGGCAAGCAAGTCATATCAGGTCCCAAACCGCTTGGACACCAAATTCAACATTGCCTCGGTTGGAAAGATGTTCACAGCGGTAGCAATTGCCCAGTTGGCCGAGCAGGGAAAGCTCTCATTTAGTGATCCTGTAGGCAAGTATGTGCCTTCAGATTGGCTCAAGCCCGAAATCAGCCAAAAGATCCAGCTTCGGCATCTTTTGACCCACACATCCGGTTTGGGCGATTACTTCAAGAAGCTGTATAGCCAGAAAACTCCGCTCGTTTTCCGAAACCTGGACGATTACAGGCCCCTCGTTGCCGATAGTACCTTGTCCTTCGAGCCTGGAACGAAGTGGTCGTACAGTAATACCGGTGCGCTGTTGTTGGGAGTAGTGATTGAAAAGGTCACCGGCCAGAGCTATTTCGATTATGTTCGAGAGCACATCTATGAACCTGCCGGGATGGTGAACACCGATGCCTACGAGAAAGATACTCCTGTTTCGAATCGGGCCACCGGTTACATGAAAGAATATTCGGACAATGGCGTTGTATGGAGGAGCAATCATTTCACACGTGTCATGAAAGGCATGCCTTCAGGAGGCAGTTTTTCAACTGCAGAAGACATGTTGAAATTCGATACCGCACTGCGCTCGCACAAGCTGCTCAGTCGCGAATACACCCAGATAGTGCTGACCGGCAAGCCCGAACTCAACTCCCGGCACCACGGGTACGGATTCTTTGTGAGCCAGAGCGATTCCGGACACACTGCAGGACATAGCGGCGACGGTTCGGGTATCAGTTGCCAGTTCAAGATGTATCTTGACTCCGGTTACACAGTCGTTGTCCTTTCGAACTACGGCCCACCCGCAGCTACCACCATCGAACAGGTAATCCACCAAATGATTGCCTCGCGATAGACTACTAAGCAAACTACATATATACATTTAGCCTATAAAAATTAAAAAATAGTAAAACCGATATGAAAGACGATCGGCTTTATCTTATCCATATTCGCGAATGCATCTAACGCATAGAATCCTACATCGGCGGGAAAGGCAAGCAGCAGATTTCACAGATTAGGCGTATTGTGGCGGCTATTTGACTAAAGTCGCAGCAATGTATGGACGAAATAACCTCGTGCGCATTATCCTTCAGGGTTCGACTATACCATCAAAGACAGGACTTATGAAAAAAACGCAAAAAAAGAGTAGAAAATCCCTCAAGGATGTGATAATTGACTGGTTTACCAAGCCAATAGAGTTCAAGTCTATAATCACGACAAAAGCCCCCGTTAAGGCCAGGGACAAAAGCAAGGACAAAGAAAAGGACCAAGCGAGGAACAAAGCTAAAAAAACAGTTCATTCCAAATCAACGGCCAAATTAAAAGAAAAGCTCAAGGCCGAATCTCTCGCAAGGGCCAAAGCGGAGAAAAGGCTGAAGGCAGAAATTAAAGCCAGAGAAAAGGCTGAAGCAATCCTGAAGGCCGAAAGCAAAAAACAACAAAGGCTCCAAGCTAAGGCTAAGGAGGTAAAGGTGGAAGACGAGGTTGAAGCAGAAGAGAAATTCCGTTCCTGTGCAAATGAAATAAAAGATTGCATAGAAATGATTAATAAAAGTAGCGGCGGCACTGCAGATAAGCCGAACAGAGATAGTGAACATGCAGATATGGATAATAGAGACAGCAAAGCCGGCAGGGACGCACGTAAACATAAGGCCACCGGCGGCAAGGACGTCGATAAAGGCACTAAAAGCAACAAGCAAGATGTCTCCCCTGCGGAAATGGTCTTGTTAGTAGCCAAAGCAGAGGAAAACATATCCAAAGCTGTAATTAAAGCTAAACAAAAAGACGATAAAAAGGCCAAAAGAGCAAAGTGAAAAAGCCAATCGACAGGGAAACTACGATTTCCCCACTGAGAAGGTACTAACATTCCTTACGAGCATCGAGGGTCAAGCACCAAAAACTCTGAGAAAAATCAGCTGCCCCGCACGAATTAAACCCCTGCCGCCTGCCCCCAGGGTTAGCTCCCGGGCACCGCCGAACCTGCCGTTACGAATATTTTTATTTTATTTTTATTTTTATTGACAACCGGTCAGCTCTTACAGTATAGTAAGAGAAAGTTTAGGTGGGTATATTCTCACGTCTCTCAAGAATATCCTATGAAAAAATAGAGAGACACAATTTATGGCCATTGAAAGGCCAAAAGGAGTACGATAGTGAGTACAGGTAAAGTAAAATGGTTTAATGAGAAAAAAGGTTTTGGATTTATCTCCCCTGATTCCGGTAGTGAGGACTTGTTCGTTCATCACTCGGAAATCAAGACGACTGGCTACGCCAGTCTAAGTGAAGGCCAGACGGTCGAATTCGAGGTCGGACAGGGCAAAAAAGGCCCGTGTGCGAACAATGTAATACCTTCATGATCAGAAGCATAAAACCGTAAAAATCAACGGGCCCCGCTTCAAGTCGGGGCCCGTCTCATTTTTAAATCTTGTCCCCGCAAGCCTTAGACGGGGATCCAATCTCAACTTCCTTATTCGATATTCTTTGTTCGATATTCGATATTAAATCAATGTCTGTCTTCTGCCTTCCGGCCTCTTTTTCCCGTCTTTCTACGACCAATGTCACCCATTATGATTATTTTTTATTTATTTTTGTTGACAACCGGCCAGTTCTCCTGGTATAAGGGGAGATTAGTTTAGTTGGGTATATTCTCCCGTCTCTCAAGAATATCCTCTTAACAAAATACGAGGGACACAATTTACGGCCAATAAGAGGCCAAAGGAGCACAGTAGTGAGTACAGGTACAGTAAAATGGTTTAATGGGAAAAAAGGCTTTGGTTTTATCAAACCCGATGACTCCGAGAATGATTTGTTCGTTCATCACTCGGAAATCAAGACGGGGGGCGGCTACGCCAGTCTCGAGGAAGGCCAGAGGGTGGAATTTGAGGTCGGAGAGGGTCAAAAAGGCCCGTGCGCGACCAACGTAATCCCTGGTTAATCCGAAGCAACAGACCTGACAAACCAACGGGCTCCGCTAAGAGGCGGGGCCCGTCTCATTTGTAACTCCAAAACCGCCGAATAAATACCACCGGCAATAGCAACTTCTTATCTCGATATTCCTTGTTCGATATTCCTCGTGGTTTTCGTCTATTAGGTGTAGGGTGAGGTATGCCCCACCAAAATTAAAAGCGTAATTCTGTTCGGTGGGCTAAAGCCCACCCTACGGGCTGATCGGGGGTCGTTCCTGCGCAAGCAGGTAGTGGGGGCCGAATAACCAATGGAGAAGCTGTGAGTAGTTAATTGGTGAATGGTGAGTAGTAAATCGGTGAGTGGTGAGTGGTGAGTAGAGGAAGTCAAAGTAAATAATATGGTGTTGAGAAAACACTGACATTTCCGGACTTTGCCACTCGAAGAATATTAGTTATATTTTAATAGTTGGGGCATAGATAGGATAGTGGGCATAGTGGTCATAGTGGAGGTTTTAACATTATGAAGCTACAAGGTAAACTGCGCAGCGTTACATTTTTTCTGGCGATATGTGCAAGCGGTATCTCGGCGTGCTTTTGCATTCTGTTAATAGCCGGAGAGTATCAATCGGCACGCTACAAACTGGAGATACACAGCCTGGAGTTCCAGGGCTGGGAGGCCTGCAAACAAACTAGGCCCGCTTATTTTAAGGACAACACAGAGGAGGTGGCTGCCTGCATAAAAGGCTTAAACGAAGCGCGAGAAAATTTCTGGGTCAAAATACCAAAAGTGCAATTGGCAGGGCTGTTCCTGTTAGCTGGTGTAGGCAGTGCAATCAGCGGATACCTAATTACCTGGATTGTTGTCTGGTTCGGCGGCTCAGGTATTTACAGATTCATTAGATGGCTGGGGCACTGTTTTCGGCGTCATTCCGAGCACAAAAAGCTTTTAGCCATGAAAATAGCCGAAAAGGCAGTCAGACGCGAAGAAGCTCAAAGACATTTAAGCAATAAAAAAGCTGTCTTTAGTGACTGGAAATTAGTGGGTAGTAAATCCAAGTAAAATAAAGTGACTAAAGTGAGCTAAAGTTGGATGACAGAGGAGGGAAGGCAGAGGACAGAAGAAGGAGGACGGACGAGAATCTAAAATCCAGAATCAAGTATCGAGAATCGAGCAACTAAAAAGTCTGAGAAAAATCACCTGCGAAGAAGAATTATTTACCCCCCGCAATTCCCGGCAGTTTCGTATATCGTACAGCGTATTTCGTATATCGCAATGGTTAATTGGTTGTCTTTAACTCACTACTCACGAATTAACAACTCACTAAATAACAAGCGTTTCCGGCCGGTCAATTTTCATATCTTTTGTTTTATTACCGCTCCATTACTGTCGCGGCTCTGTTTGTTAGAAACAGCAGGGGCTGACTCGTGCTGCGTAGCGACCCTTCCTCCGCAGCAGCGCTGCTACGGAGGGTAGAAGAGCTACTTCGCAGAGTAGCAAGCCCATTTTACAACTATCGTGTGAAGTAATTTGCTTTTAGCCAGTTGAAGTTCAATATTAAGTGTACAACAACAAGCACAATCAATAATATCCCGCCGCCCTTATGAAAAAACTCGAATACCCAGGGCGATAACCTCGCGTTAAACAATCCGGTCAGCGCCTGGCTGACTAACAGCACCAGCAGAACCGGATTCAAAATCTTAAGCGCTTTGTTCCTTTTCATAAATGTTCCCATCCAATGAAAAAAACTTATATCCTGAATCGTGAAGCGTATCTCGCAAACAAAGAGCAAAAGGCACAAATTCGTCTCTCCCTTCGACAAGCTCAGGGTAAACTCAGAAGCGCATCTCGTGATGATTCGAAGTCCCTTCGACTAAGCTCAGGGCAAGTTAATACGCCCCCTGTTGTCTATCTTGGCTGATGGGAGAAAATACCGAAGAAAAAGAGGAAAGTCAAATAAAAAAAGTGAAAACTGCACAAGGCATAAGGCACTTAACCTCGTATCTCGTATCTCGTGAAGCGTGAAGCCCTTCGACCCATTCGGCCATGCTCAGGGCAGGCTCTGCTCAGGATAAACTTCGAAGCGTATATCATTGCCCGGCGGGTGGTCATTGAGAAGCGGGTTTTTACTTTGACGGCCTGTTCTAATTCGGCTACATTAATCTTTAAACGAAGGTTTTAATTTTTCAGGAGAAATGATATGTTCAGCAGGGCCCTGACCAACGAAGAAAGGCAATGGCTTACGGAGCTCGAATCTTTCGTGAAGGAAAAACACGCTGACCTCGGCAGCCACGATTATTCTCACGTCCTTCAGGTCGTCGAGTACGCAATAGAAATAGCAAACAATATCGAAGAGCAGGCCGACCCGGTGGTGGTCATCTGCGGTGCCCTTCTGCACGATATTGGAAGGATGATCTCGGACAGCATGCACGGCCTGGCCGGCGGTGCGTTGGCCGAGGAGCTTCTGGAATCGCTGCCCCTGACGAATGAGCAAATAATAAGGATAACCAAAGTCATAGTCCGCCACACAGCTACCTCTCATGTGCCGCCCCAGACGACCGAGGAGAAGATAATCTACGATGCCGACGGGCTGGACCGACTGGGCACGATGGGCCTGCTGCGGGGGTTCGTCGATAAAAAGGGAAGCATGATAGATGTGCTGGAGAGGTATATGGCCAAAAGGGTCAAGGAATACGATAAACTTTTTTTCCCCGTCAGTCAGAAGATGGGCAAGGAGCTTGATACCGAGATGAGAAAGCTGATAGCACTTTTCACCAAGCGCCTTAATGAGAGGAAAGAAAGCGTCGAACAATTAATACTGCCATAGAAATAGTCGTTGCTCGTGGCTCGCGGTTCGATTCTGGATGCTCGATGCTCGTGAAGGAAAAAGGTGGGGCAAGCCGCCACCCTACGCCTGAATACTCGATGCCGGATGATCGTGAAGCGAGTTAATCGGTTAATTAGTTAATTAGTTGATTAGAAAAACGATAGTAAAGGGCTACCGTCAGATAAGCCTTGTTATCTCACGGGGTAAAATTAATTTTTGTCGAGGGGGTCGTACCAGCGCTTGGGTATTTCTTCTCCCAGTGTTTCATTGATGGTTGTTAGATGGCCGTCCAGCCAGAGACAGTTTAGCTTGCCGCCCGTCTCGTAATCGCTGGCAGATTTTACAGAATGTCTGAAGATACCGCGATACCAGGTCCACCGGCCGCCGCCTTCCCTATAGTGAGCAAAATTCTTGCCGCTTTCGTTGGCGTAGAGCATATCGTTTCCATTCTCGATTCTCGGCTCCATATGGTCGTGGGCAACGACAACTTCCGAATGACGCGGGATGATAATGGATTTCTCCTTGGTCAGCCAGCCGTTCATGGAGTACGCCGAATTTTCTATCTCACCGGTAGTATACAGCATTTCCTGTGCTACTATCTGAGAGAAGTTTTTGTAGGTCGGGCAGCCGAAAAGCTTCGGCTCTTTTACATAGTCAGCGTAGATAACGCCCCAATACGAGTTATTTTCACTGGCCTTGAGCAGCCTTCCGCTGGAGTGATACCAGAGATGCCCGTTACAGGGGGTCGTGTGCGTGTAGAAGTTGGGCATCGTGTAATCGTTGTCCTGGAGGTACATCAGAATACCGAGGCCTATACCCTTTAGATGGGCCTTGCAGGCTTGTTCCCGCGCCTGCTCCCTTACTCTCCGCAGAGCCGGCATCAGTATCGCCAGCAACAGCGCAATTATCGCAATGACAACGAGAAGCTCAATTAACGTAAAGGCCTTTCTCCTGTGCATCAATAACTCCTTCCTGAAATCTACATTTGTTGATGGAATTGACCCTTGGTCTCCAGCAACCGTTCGCGGGCACTTTGAAATGATTGGACAACACACCCAACACTAAATACCCAACTCATAACACTCTAATCACTATATAACACATTTGAAGATGTAATCAAAGTAAAAAAACCTCCCTTTTTCAAGTGGAGGTCGGATATGCAGAAAACTCATCGCTCGTCACTTGACCTAGTTAATTGGTTAATTGGTGAGTAGTTAATTTGTTAATTGGTGAGTAGTTAATTTGTTAATTGGTGAGTAGTTAATTGGTTAATTGGTGTTTTTTTTATTCACTACTCACTGACCAACTACTCACCATTTACCACTCACCACTCACACTGTTCTTATTATTTGGAATAATAAAGTGCTCCGGTACGGTAAATTGCGAGCACAGAAGCAAAACATCTTTTCCAACCTCTTCGATAACCGTCTCATTATCAATGTTCTCAGCAACTTTATTTATGAAGGTGGCGATCTGCCGGGCCTGCTCCTCTTTCATTCCGCGGGTGGTAATTGCCGGGGTGCCAATACGCAGGCCGCTGGGATCGGACGGATGTGACGGGTCTAAAGGTGTCGTGTTATAATTAGTAACAATCCTGGCCCTGTCCAGGGCCTTTGCGAGTTTTTTGCCTGGTATTTTTTTATTTTGCAAATCGATTAGTATTAAGTGGTTGTCGGTCCCGCCGGACATTAGGTTGAAACCATACTCGAGCAGTTTCTCGGCCAAGGCTTTTGCGTTTTTGACTATCTGCTTCGCATAAGCGACGAACTCCGGCGTGTCGGCCTCAGCCATTGCGACAGCAATAGCGGTCAGAGTGTGCATATGCGGGCCGCCCTGGAGGCCCGGGAAAACAGCTTTGTCGACATTGTTTGCATGTTCGGCCTTGCACAATAACATACCGCCACGAGGTCCCCGCAGCGTCTTATGTGAGGTGGTTGAGACTATGTCAGCGTAGGGTACGGGACTTTTGTGTATGCCGGCCACAACCAGACCCGCAACGTGGGCTATATCGCTGACGTGGTACGCACCCACCTCTTTAGCTATTTGGCCGAATATCTCAAAGTCAATCTCTCGCGGATATGCGGTGGCGCCGGAGATGATGATTTTCGGCCTGTGTTTTTTGGCAAGCTCTTCAATCTGATTATAGTCCATTCTGCCGGTATCAGGATTGACTGTGTATTGGACGGAGTTAAATATTCTGCTTGTAACGCTGACCTTCCAGCCGTGTGTGAGGTGTCCGCCGTGTGGAAGTGACAGGCCCATAATGGTATCGCCCGGCTCGATGAGGGCCAGATATGCGGCCCAATTGGCGATTGAGCCGGAGTAGGGCTGAACGTTTGCGTGGTCGGCCTTGAATATCTTTTTGACCCGCTCCTGAGCCATCCTTTCGATAAGGTCGGTTACCTGCTGGCCCTCATAATATCGTTTGCCTGGGTAACCTTCGGCGTATTTGTTTGTAAGGCAGCTTCCGCTGGCCAACATCACGGCTTTTGATACATAGTTCTCCGAGGGGATGAGGCGAATTGAGCCGCTCTGGCGAGCCGCCTCCTGCCGTATCAGCTCATAAATCTGAGGGTCATACTGCTCAAGAGCATTTATCATATTAAGTTTCTCCCTAAAGAAGTTTTTGTTCAGATTGCTTCGGGTTATCCAAATGCCTGCCTCTTCGACACTCGCCGCTTGCACCCCCCGCTCCTGCTTTTACAAGAAAGCACGGGGGTTACGCGAGTGCAGGCGCAAGACGAGGCAACATGCAATATAACGCGATTGGGCCCCTTTATAGCACAGGCTGACTTTTTCTACAAGTTTTTTATTTGTTGACAAATTTTGGGCGAAGATTACCATAAGCCGATTGAATAATGTATCAGAGAACCGATTTGGTAAAAACGTATGCCGGAAGAAGATGCCCAGGCGTTGGCCAAGGCCGAGGCTTTTTTTGACAAAGCACGAAAAGTAGCGCAGACAAACAATTTCGATTACGCAATCGATATGTACCTGCAGGGTCTGCACTATAGCCCGGATGCTCTGGAAGAGGGGCACCTTCCGCTTTGTGAACTGGCCCTGCAGCGGCAGGCAAGGAGCGGCAAGAAACCTTCAATGATTGAAAAAATGAAGCATCTGCGAGGCAAGACGCCGCTTGAGCAGATGCTTAACGCCGAATATCTTTTCACAAAGGACCCGGAACATCTGCCATTTGCCGAGGCAATGCTAAAGGGCGCGGTTGCGGGCGGCTATAACAAAACGGCCGGCTGGATTGCCAACCTTGTTTTTCAGAAAAATAATGCATCCAAAAGACCGTCAGCTCAAACATATATCCTGTTAAAAAATTCCTATGCCGCCTTAGGGCAATTCGACAAGGCCGTTGTGGCCTGCCAGTATGCCTCCCGACTTAGACCGGAGGATGGAGCATTGGCAGACGAATTTAAGAACCTCTCGGCGGAACTGACTATGGCCAGAGGCAAATACAATGAGGAGGGGGATTTCAGAAAAGCCATCAAGGACCGTGAGGGCCAGGAAAAACTTCACGCCCAGGCCGGCGTAGTCAAGACAGAAGACTATCGCGTTAAAGCGGTTGAAGACGCCCGCAAAAAGATAGCCGAGAATCCGAACATTCCGGCCAATATATTTAGTTTGGCCGACGCCCTGTCGGATATGGACACCAACGAGGCGGAAAAGGACGCCGTAGCGCTGCTGGAAAATACGTATAAAACCAAACAGGATTACAGCTACAAACAGCGGGCAGGTGAGATAAGAATAAGAGGGATCAAACGAAAAATACGAGAGGCAAAAGCCTGCCTTGAGACTAATCCGGAAGATGCTCAAATCAAGGCCGGACTCGAACAACTCCTGGGGCAATTAAACGATGCCGAACTGGAACATTACAAGCTCTCCGTGCAGAACTATCCGACCAACCTCGCAGTCAAATATGAATATGCTCTTCGTTTGGTCAGGAATGAAAAATACAACGAGGCGATACCTTTGTTCCAGGAGTCACAGAAAGACCCGCGACGAAAGATTGCATCGATGAATCAAACAGGCTATTGCTTTTTTATGAAGGGCTGGCTGGCTGATGCAATTGACGTTTTTACCAATGCGATAGAGTCCCACGAGCTAAAAGATGATGCAGCGGGGAAGGAATTGCGGTATAATCTGGCCCGGGCTTATGAGGAGCAGGGCGATAAAGAAAAGGCATTGGAGATTTATCGCAAAATCGCCCAGTTTGATTTCGGATACAAAGACGTCAGCCAGCGAGTAGATAAATTGAGAAGCCAAAAAACAGAACCAACCTCTCAGTGAGTTTTTTAATATAGAATAACGATAATTTTCAGGAGATTACTGTGGCACAATCGTTACAGGCGAAAAAAAGGGCGAAACAAAATACCAAAAGAAGGACGACTAATCGCGCACGTAAAAGCCAGATAAAGACACAAATTAAACACTTCGAGACGGCTGTGAGCGAAGGTAACGCGGAGGCGGCAAGCGAACAATATAAACTCATTGTCAAGAAATTAGACAAAACCGCATCTACGAGCACAATGCACAAGAAAACAGCCGCACGAAAGAAATCACGACTCGCCAAGAAACTGAACGCACTCAAAGCCAAAAAGAGTTAATTGGTTAATTGGTGAGTGGTTAATTGGTGAGTGGTTAATTGGTGAGTGGTTAATTGGTGAGTGGTTAATTGGTGAGTGGTTAATTGGTGAGTGGTTAATTGGTGAGTGGTTAATTGGTGGAGCGGCAAGAGGACGACCCCGTGAGATAGTAACGAAAGATCTCACAGGGTAAATCTCACGGGGTTAACTTCAGTGGCATAAGAATGAGAGGATGGGATAATTCATAGCCGTCTATGAAGGACGCTTCATACCGACTGTGATTACATCATAACAAATCAATCGAGCAGGCTGGCTAACGTTAGCACGATTGCAGGAAAAATGAGTTATCCAAGATAAGTCTTTATCGATACAAGTATCCTAACTTTTTTGTTCGCGTGTCGTTAGCGGATTAGCGAACTACCACCTGAAGGGAAAAGGTATTCAGAGGCTCCACGTCTTCTTCCCAGGATCTACGATAGACGAGCTGGAGAGTCATCTGCCCAGCACTTACGGCCTTGAAGCGGAAGATTTCCCAGCCACCCGCGCCTACAAGCGGCGGCTCACCTGTGTCAGATTGCTTGAACTCCGCTTCACCCATCTGCTCTAAGATAGACTCCTGGTTTTCAACTACTTCCCACCCATATCCGGTGGTGGGATTTGATTCCAGTGTAACGACGAGAATCTGCCCCTGCTCAAGCTCAACCTGGCCGCCGTCATCTTCCTCATCGACATTGACCTCTTCAAGTTCAACTGGCGGAATTCCCTCAAACAAATGCTCAGCAAGGACGATAAGGTCCTGGACGTCTACTATACCATCACCCCAGGGCGTTGGGCCAATATCATATAATTGCTCATCTGTGCCCCAGTGGTCAACCATTTCACACATGTCCACACAGTCAACTACTCCGTCGCCGTTAAGGTCAACAACCGGGCTGATTGTTGTCCGGCAGATCTTATAATTACCACCCCATCCATTCATATCGTTGTGGGTGAAGTGGAAAGTGCAACCGTCAACTGAGAGGCTCGGGGAAATATCGTAATATGGGGTGTTGATCTTCGGCCCAAGATTGACCGCCGGCCCCCAGGCATCAAACACAGTCGGCCGCATTGTCATGTATATATCCATACCACCATATCCACCCGAACGGTCTGAGTAAAACAAGAGAACCCGCTGATCGGCGGAGAGGTTAGGGAAACCCTCCCATGATCCAGTGTTGACTCCGCCTTTCACCCGGACCCGTGCACTCCAATTATCATCTCTTGTTGGGCGTGTGGCCAGCCATAGGTCACCGTCACTGAAGTGTAATGACAGGCCATCGGCTGATATGTTTGGATAGGTCTCCATAGATGAACTGTTGATCGTCGGTCCAAGATTGACCGGGACGGCCCATTCGTCATCTCTGTTTGCTCGCCGTGTGACCCATATGTCGCCACCGCCGTGTCCACCGGACCGGGCCGGGGTGCCCCAGGGGCTGACATCACTGAAGTAGAGTTCCATGCCATCAGCCGAAATGCAGGGCTGGCTTTCACATACTGAGGTATTTACCTTTGGGCCGAGATTCACCGCCGGACCCCAACCATCTTCCGTCGACTGGCGCCGGCAGACCCAGATGTCCTCTCTGCCATAGCCCCCGGGCCGGTTCATGGACACGAAGTATGCCTCCAATCCATCGGCGGTCATTGTGAAATCTCCCGAAATGATCCCGGGCGTATTTATCGGCTCAGGAAGTGGCTCCATATCTCCGAAGACGAAATCCGCGTTCGCAACTTCCGTAGTCAGGCCAAATGCCAAAACCAATACGAACAGAATTGTTTTTTTCATTTTATCACCCTTTCAAAATACTATGCGCACTTTCACCACATTAGCCTTGTATTTTACGAAAACTCGCTGATTGAACGCCATTTGGATTATCTCCTTCAAAAAAGAACATCGAAAACAGATAAGTGACATTATAGCAACTCCTTCCTGTTTTTCAAGAGAAAAAAGATTTTTACAGGAGAGATGACAATAAGAGCGAATACAACTAAGGCAGGATTTCTACCGGGGAGGTTCTGAGCCAATTGGTTGCCAACAGAGAAAGGTCAGCGGCGTTAATTAGGCCGTTGCTGTCGAAATCCGCTCCGGCGTTATATTCCGCCTGGTCTTTAGACGCAAGCCAGCATGTCGATAAGACGACATAATCATCAAAATCAACTATGTTATCCTGATTGACATCGCCTTCAAGAAGTATGCCCAGGTCCACTGACGTGCTTGGCGCAGAAATGACCACGTTTTTCTTAACATTCATCAGAGTGGACTCGCCAAGCGCTGTGATATCATAGGTGCCTGGTGCGAGGCCGGTAGCCTGGCAGAGAGCCGTGTTCTCTATAGCAGACTTAGTGGTGGTCAAATTGAACGCATAGGCCGGAGTATCATTTAATACATCAGCTCCCGGCGTAAAGAACTTTACCGTTAATGGAACGGCCCAGCCAATATCAGGACGGCCATCACCTTGAAGAACAACAGAAATAGACACAAGGACTTCTACCGAACCTATGCTGACTATGGCCTGGGGGATGTGTGAGGCGGGAATGTTTGTGGCGGATTGAATATTTCTCTGCTCAGTAGAGGTCAGCGCAGGATTAAAGTGACAGCCTAAATCAATTGCAGTGGCCTGGATGAGCATATTACCAGCTACAAAACCCGTTTCCAAATGAGCGTACTCCTGGCCTACATAAGAAGAATCAAGGCAAATTATGACATAACACGGCGCCTGAGGTAAACCGCTAACGGCGGATTGCAGCCTGCCTCGAGCATCGGCAGGTCGCGTATCACCTCTGCCAGCACTGCTTGAGTCTATTTGCTCGATTCTATGGTCCCTTGCAGATAAGTTTGTGGCGGGATTTCTATTGTGATAACGATAAACCCCATTTTCGTTCGCAAGATAAATGCTCCGTGTCAAATAATAGTTGGCCCAGGCAGAAGGAACGGTTAAACCCGCCTTGCCGCTTGGTGTATGGTCGGTGCAGCCATATCCGGCCCATAGAATCTGGGAAATCTGCTGCAGTGTCAAATTCGTTTGAGCAAAACTGCTGACGTAGTTCAGATTGGCCAACACTTCTTCAAGGCTGTTATCGTTCGTAGTTGAAGGGTCCGGCAGCCAGCCGGGCTCGCCTTCCGGCACAGAAGAATGCACAGCCAATTTAGCTGTCAGCCCACTAACCGACTGTATTCCAAAAATCAACCTTGCCTTGGGGTATCCAATTCCTTTTGGGCAGCTCGCCACGGGCGATTCAGTACTGTTGCATAAAGAAACAGATGCGAGCAGTGCCGGCATAAACGAAACGCCGGTGTCGAAATCAAGCTCGCTTTCATATCTAATCGCGAAGGCACCATCATCCCTTGCCTGGCTTGAATGCCAGCTTAGTGAGTGACTATTCGGGTCATATAAATATGTCGCAGATGGTGTGAGGACATATATGTCCCTGTAAGTCCCTGTGAAGGGAGCTTTTCCAGCAGCCCATACGATGTTACTTATCTGCCGGTCACTGGCAGTGCCACGCAGGGAATGTTGTGAGTACCTGCTGTTCAGGCAGACTTCCACGGAGTTTTCTGTAATTATCGGTGACGGGAGGTTATCGGCGTCGATGAACTGGGCCTGACAGAAAATCGGGCACAAAGCTAAAGCTAAAATTGTTGACATTGTCCTTTTCATCCGATTGACCTTCCGAAAAAATATTCTAACACTGCAAACTGTGCGCATGTTTGAGAGCTTAAACTTGCTTTGATGAAAAACTCGCTGCTTGAACATCATTCTTGACTTCTCCTCCAAAAAGGTTATGACACAAAAACATTATAACATCTGCATAATCCTTTTCAAGAGAAAAAAGATTTTCTACAGGAGAAATGGTATACACAGCATACCCTACCTTAAGTATTAGAATACTTCCACGAAGCGGTTCCGAAAGAACGAAGGTTTACTGTTTGAATAGATTTCTCGACTGCGCCTTCGGCTACGCTCGAAATGACGGTTGTGTTGACTGCGGTTACGCAGCCCCCCATCGGAGTCGAGGGAAGCCGGGAAATCTATCTAATTTTTTACTTGCTTTTATAGACTAATGGCCTGTAATACTAATTCAATAAATAATCCCCCAATAAATTGGGGGGCTAAATATTACTGTATCGCCCCTTCGGCAAGCTCTGGGCAGGCTGACCGGCGAGGGCTAAACGACCCCGAGTAAAACCGGGGACTAAAAATGAGATTGCTGTTACAGATAGACTTAAATGGCGGAAATATTTAAAGAGCGAATAATCAAACTGCTGAAGCATACCGATTACGCGCCGGTGAAACTCGGGCAATTAGCTAAAGCATTAGGTGTAAGCTCGGAAGCTTATCCACAGTTCAAAGAGGCCTTCGACCAGTTGCGGCAGGTCGGGCACGTGGTGATAGGGGCGAGGAACCTGGTCAGTTTGCCATCATTGTCCGGTCAAATTGTGGGGACATTCAGAGCAAACCCGAAAGGATTCGGCTTCGTAACACCCCGTGAACCCAATTCGCACGGCGATTTATTCATTCCACCGACGGCTACGGCCGAGGCAATGACCGGCGACATTGTTATTGTAAAGGTCAAGAGAGAAGGCAAACGCGGCGGGCAGATGCGGTTCAGCGGCGAAGTAATTGAGGTCCTCGAACGGGCACAGAACAGATTCGTCGGGACCCTGCTGAAACATCCGGAGGCCTGGATTGTTCAGCCGGACGGAGCGAGCTTTATCGAGCCGATTTCCGTTGACGATGTCGGTGCAAAAGGGGCCAAGGAAAAAGACAAGGTCGTGGTCGAAATACTTTCATATCCGACAGAAAAACATTTGGCACGCGGCGTAATTATTGAGGTATTAGGTAAAGCGGGACAATACGAAAGCGAGATACAATCGATAATCCGGCAATATCATTTGCCGGGCGAGTTTGAGAGTGATTGTATCGAGCAGGCGCGCGAAGCCGCTGCCCAATTCAATCCCGAAGAGCTGAACCATCGAGACAACATTACGGATAAAGTGATAATTACAATTGACCCGCCGGATGCGAAGGATTTTGACGATGCAATAAGCCTTGAAAAAAACGCCGACGGCAACCGGGTCTTAGGCGTTCATATCGCCGATGTCAGTCACTTTGTGCAGCAGGATTCGCCGCTGGACACCGAGGCAAAAGACCGTGGTAACAGTGCCTATCTTCCCGGCAAAACAATTCCAATGCTGCCGGAGATTTTAAGTAACGGTATTTGCAGTCTCCAGCCCAACCAAAAGCGCTTTGTTAAAAGCGCGTATCTAACTTACGACCAGAAGGGTAACGTTGTATCCCGCAGTTTTGCGAATTCTATTATACGCTCGACGCAGCGTCTGACCTATCAGAAAGCCGACAAGATTTTGAAAGGGCACACCAAAGATGTGAAACCCGAAGTAATTGAGCTGCTGAAAGATATGGAGACACTGGCCCAAGTAATTGAGCAAAGACGAACTAAAAACGGAATGATACATCTGGATTTGCCGGAAATTCAATTGAAAATGGATAAATCCGGCCGAGTTGTTGGTGCCCACGCGGCCGATACCAGCTATCCGCATACGATAATCGAGATGTTTATGGTCGAGGCGAATGAAGCCGTAGCTTCACTTTTAGACAGGCTGAACCTGGCCTTCATTCGGCGGATTCATCCGGAGCCGGATGTTATGAGTATGAAAAACCTCGCCAAACTCCTTAAGGCCTTTGGATTCAGTCTGCCGCGAAACCCCAACCGCAGGGCGATACAGGATATTTTAGCCGCCGTTAAAGGCGCCGACTGCTCATTTGCAGTTAATTTAGCCGTCCTGCGAAGTTTCGAAAAGGCCCAATACGCACCGCTACATATCGGTCATTTCGCTTTGGCCTCTACTCATTATTGCCACTTCACCAGTCCCATCCGTCGATACGCAGATTTAGTTGTTCATCGCGTTTTGGAATACTACCTTCAAAAACGTCCGGATTTGGCGAGGGACGTTTCAGCAGGTCTGGATTTAACAGAGATCGGTAAACACATCACATTCACCGAGCAAAGAGCAGAGGGCGCAGAAAAAGAATTAACGACAGTGCTGATACTGCAAATGCTGAGCAAGAAAATCGGCGAGGAGCTCGACTGCGTTGTTAGCGGATTAACAAGCTTTGGCATATTCGTGCAGTCGCGAAAGTTCGGCATCGATGGGCTTATCCGGATGAGTGACTTGGGGCAGGACTATTGGAAATACGACACAAAGACACAGTGCATCGTAGGCCAACGCTCAGGATGCAACATTCGCCTGGGCCAGGCCATAAAAGTGCGTATAGTATCAGTGAATGTCCCCGCCCGCCAGTTGAATGTCACTCCTATCGAGCCATTGGCTACAGCGCCAACGAAACCAAGTAAAAGCAAACCCCAAAAAAAGTATAGAAGAAGAAAACGAAAAAGCTGAGATTGAAAGCTTATATCTATAGCATATACCTCAAAGTCCTCATTTCAAAGATCAGGAGCATAAGTAATGGGTGTAAAAGTTGTTGGAATCGTTGGAAGTTATCGAAAAGACAAAACTATCGACAGTGCCGTTACGGCGATGCTTGAAGGGGCGAAAGCGAAGGGGGCCGAAACGAAAAAGATTTACCTACTCGATGAGCATATTGAGTTTTGTACAAATTGCAGAAGCTGTGCGCAGGAGAAAGTTGAGTCAAGGAGGGGCAAATGTGTGCACGACGATGATATGGAAAGTATATTGGCGGAGATTGACGAGGCCGATGCAGTGGTGTTGGGGGCTCCAATCAACCTTGGTAATGTTACAGCTATTATGAAGAGATTTATTGAGAGGCTAATCCCATATTCTTACTGGCCCTGGGGTAAAGCAGTTGCACCGGTGTATCGAATAGAGAAAGCGGACAAGAAGGCGGTAACCGTTACATCGAGCGCATGCCCTGCATTTATCGGCAGGATTTTGATGCCGGGCGCACTGAGTGTGATGAAAAAGGCGGCAAGGATTATGGGGGCAAAAGTGGTGAAATCACTTTACTTCGGGCCGGTTTGCGGTGATAAAGATTCAGAGCTATCTGAGAAGGCACTGCTTAAAGCGCAAAGGGCGGGTGAAGAATTAGTTTCGAAAATCCAAGCGAGGTAAAGTTTCTACATTTCTCACTCTGCGTTATTGTTACTGTCATACAATTTGCGCTGAACCGCAAACAATCGAGCGGGCTCTTAAAATTGAGGCACGAAAATGTCACTATCTTATTATTATCAATCATAATTAAGCAAGAAAGGAACACGAAAAACCTGTGGTTTTAGGGTTTCTCTCTTGACAATTTTATCTTATGAAAATACAATTTTATTTAAGGACGAGGGTGAGTAAGTTTGTTTTAGCTGCAACTTAAGCTTCCACCCCCAGATAACACTTTTTTTACAATCCTAACGTAGCTGAAGCGTAAAACGGAAAGGAGATACGTTATTAAAAAAGCTATGTTTGTAATTGGGTTGTGTATTATAATAACTCCCTTATCACAGGCGAATGTGACCGGAAGATATATATTTTACAACAATTCATTTTTCGATAGCTATGATCCTGCAACAAATGCAGCGGATGATGGTGCAATAGCGCTGGACAAAGCAGCTCTTTTGCCCGGGCAGACTGCAACATTTGCGAACTATACCTCCTACAACCGAGGGATTAACGGCATCATAATTGATATTGACAGCCTTACGGGCGTTCCTGGCGCACCTGATTTTCAATTTTATGTTGGCAACTCCAGCGACCCATTCAGTTGGGTGGACGCCCCAGCGCCATCGAGTATCGCAGTCCGTAGCGGTGCAGGTACCGTCGGATCAGACAGGATGACCCTAATCTGGGCAGATAATCTTATTGAGAAGCAGTGGCTGCAGATTAATGTATTGTCAACAAGTACTACAGGATTACCGGTAGATGATGTTTTCTATTTTGGGAATGCTGTGGGAGAGTCAGGCAATGACCCAACAAATGCATGGGTGAATAGTTACGATTTCATTCTTACAGGAGGCAATCACCTGGATCCTGCACCTATCGATTCTAATTATGATTATAATCGAGATGGATTAGTTGATAACGCTGATGAGTCAATCACCTTGAACAATCAAATCCATTTTCTTAACGCGTTAAGGCTAATCACAGTGCCAAGGGGACCTGAACCACCTGTCATTCCCGCCCCCGGTGCTATTCTGCTGGGCAGCATTGGGGTAGTGCTTGTCGGCCGGTTGCGCAGACGCAGAACGCTTTAGTCGCGTCTGTTAATATATATTTCATAGGGGCTGCAAGGCCCAACTTAATCGGGCCTTGCAGCCCACTTTTTTTATTGGCCATGCTCTTATTGACCGGCTTGCACTATAGCATTGTCTGAGACCGCCTTACGCTATTAGGCCAGTGTTCAGAGACCGGGAAAAGATGGGCTGAAGCGCATCCACAGCAGAAAAAAAGATTCCTCTATATGCTTGACCTTATCAGCCAAACGGACTATTGTGGAAGTAATGTTTTATAGAAGGAGATGGAACCATGAAACAATATCTTTTTTTTACTCCGTTATTGTTGACAGTCTGTGTCGCAAGCTGTGAAAGCATTCAGGAGAGCCTAAACCTGAGGAAACCTACTGCGCGATTAACAGGGCTGAAAATCGAGGACGTCAAGCTGGATTCAGCGACGCTTCTTTTCGATGTCGAGATTGACAATCATTATCCGGTCGCTTTGCCATTGTCAAACTTCGATTACAGCTTATCCAGCGGTGCCGAGAAGTTTCTTTCAGGCAGTGCCAAGTCGCAAGCCGCCGTGCCGGCAAAGAGCAGTACAACAGTTTCTCTGCCGGCCACAATCAATTATATAGAGATGTTGAAGGCTTTGAAGGGCGTGAGACCCGGCTCAAAAATCCCGTACGACGCAGAAGTGGGCCTGTCTGTTGACACACCAGCTTTGGGAGTAATCAGGCTGCCTTTAAGAAAAGAAGGTGAGCTGGTTCTACCGAGCATTTCCGGCGCTGATATCAATGATATCTGGAATATTATCAAACCCAAATAAATCAGCTGAAGACGATAGGTAAGAACTAATAAATCCGAAAAGATGAAGGACGGATAAATCTAATTAGTTCTTGTTGCGGAAACATTATTTGTCATTCACACGGAAGTGGGAATCCAGCTTTTTCGCCCTGGACCCCTGCTTCCGCAGGGGTGACATCGTAGATTTTTGCTTTCTACAACAGATACTAATTAACAAAGATACTAAACAAGTAAGGCATCAAAGAAAAAAGTATGTATTCCGACGGCTTTGTAGAGACAGAAGGTCTGACCAAGATATACTCTTCGGGTAAGATTCACGTTAATGCCCTTAAGGATGTGAATCTATCTGTCGAAGAAGGGAAATTTTTAGGGGTAACAGGACCTTCCGGGTCAGGCAAATCGACCCTGATGAATCTGTTAGGCGGATTGGACAGGCCCTCTTCTGGGAGTATCAAAGTCGAAGGGAAATTTATCTCCGAATTGAACAAGGAAGAGCTGGCCCTTTACCGGCGATACCAGGTCGGGATGATATTCCAGACATTCAATATTATACCCTCCTATACAGCTCTGGATAACGTAGCTTTTCCGCTGCTTTTTGCAGGTGTGCCTAAAAAAGAAAGAAACCGTCGGGCAAGCGAGGTGCTGGCAAAGATAGGACTAATCAATCGCAAAGACCACCGACCAGCCGAGCTTTCCGGCGGTGAACAACAGAGGGTGGCCATTGCTCGTGCATTAGTCAATCAGCCGAAAATCCTGCTTGCCGACGAACCCACCGGCAATCTGGATACAGGGACATCAAGACAGATTGTACAAATGCTGTCAGAGTTGAACAGGAAGCAGGGCTTAACCGTTATAATGATATCCCATGAACAGGCTCTCTTAGCTGAATTCGCTGATAATATTATTCACCTGCGCGACGGGGAAGTTGTTGAACAGGAAAAAAACAGGTAAGGAACAGATGAAAATTTCCGACTACATCGAGCAATCCTTTTCCAACTTGCGCAAGAAGAAACTGCGCACGTTTCTTACTACTTTCGGAGTGGTAATAGGAATAGGGGCCCTTGTTTCGATGTTTTCTTTCGGCAAGGGCGTTCAGAAAAACGTTACAGACAGTTTCAAAGAAATGGGGCTGTTCAATTATATCGCAGTCTATTCAGCCTCCAATAGAAGCAGAACCGAACAGGCCCATATGGACCCCGATGACCAGCATGACCAAATCCAAAATGAGCAAGTCCCCGATTCGGCAAACAGTCCAGTCCTCGACGATGATTTTCTTCAGGAAGTCAGAAAAATTAAAGGCGTGGAAACGGCTTTTCCCGAAATTCGTTTCCCCGCTCTGATTAAATTCAGGGAAAAGGAACAGTTCAGCATTGTCCAGGTTATGTCTGCTGATGTTTGTCAATCAGAGCTGATGAAACTAAGGGCAGGCAAGACTTATGTCGAAGATGCGGAAAATTCTTTGATTATAAGTGATTCGCTGCTGCGCCGTATGGATATCAAGGAGTTCGAAAACGTGCTCGGAGAACAAATTGAGGTCTCCACTTTAGCTATTGATTCGGCCCTTCTTAATCCGGCAAATATGATGTCGATTATGCAGGGTGAAAAGCTTCCATTCAGCCAGGAGAGCTACAGCTTCACCATCGTCGGTGTGGCTGAACGTATGGGAATGGGTGGATTTATTCCGGTGCGCAGCGATGTTTATATGCCCCCCGGCCCGGCTGAAGGGATGAAAAAAATATCGCTGACAAGTATCCGGGATTTTTTCCAGCCGGCAGAGAAGCTCAAAGGCTATTCGGCGGTAACTATCAAGGTGGCTTCGATAAAATATATTGACGCTATTAAAGAGCAGATGGAAGCGAAGGGGCTTAAGACTTTTGCACTTATAGACCAGCTAAAAGAAATCAAGACCGCATTTTTATTTATGGACATGTTCTTAGCTGCGGTCGCGATGATTGGCATTACAGTCGCTTCTTTAGGGATAATCAATACGATGGTGATGTCCATTCTGGAAAGATACCGAGAGATTGGAATTATGAAGGCCATTGGGGCCAGTGACAGAGATATTAAAAAAATCTTCTTTTTTGAATCCGGAATGATTGGCTTTTTAGGCGGCATTTTCGGTCTTGCTCTTGGGTGGTTCGTAAGTACGGTGATCAACCAGATCGCCAATCATTTTTTAGCCAAACAGGGTGTTCCGTATGTCAATTACTTCAGCTTTCCCCTGTGGCTTTGTCTGGGGGCAGTTGCCTTTTCCATCCTGGTCAGCCTGGCGGCCGGGCTCTATCCGGCGTTGCGGGCGGCACGCGTTGACCCAGTCGTGGCACTGCGGCACGATTGACCTGGATATTTCACATCATATCGCCGGTTTTTCCCTTGAAAAGGACTCGGGGAATGTTATAAAGGCCCACAAAAATAGGTTCCGCGTCGGACGTGAATCATTATTATCAGGACACATTTGGAGAAATCGAACTATGAACTACTGGAGACAGGACAGCAAGGGGCGCTGGCACCGTGTAATAACTCAGGAGTACGACTATTCATGCGCTATGGCCTGCTGTGCGATGCTGGCCAGCGCATATAAGGGTAGATATATCAGGGAGGCAACATTTCTTCAGGGAAAACAGGGTATGTTGGGTTACAAAGCAGGTGCCGGCACTTTTGCCCTCGACAACATGGCCAGCCTGTTGAGGGCAGAGGGCGTGAACAGCATTTACGATCGGCTCAGCGGCACGACCGTCATCCGTCAACTGGAGCCTTATCTTTCGCCTTCGAGGCTTGCCATGGTCCAGGTTGCATGGGATGCTGGCGGCTTTCATATGGTCGTCGTAGCCCGGATATATCCGACCGATGGCCTGACCATCATAGTGGACCCGGGACCGGGACTGGTTGAGCAGAATCGCAGCGATTTCCCCGATTATGAAGGCATGGGCTACCTCACAGGAAATTATCTTCTTGCGGTATGAACAGTGTCACAGGTTAGACTCGTAGATTATTAGCCGACCTCACAAACACATTGCAATTGTGGGGTTTGGTACTATAATTTTCTTAATGTTTAAGAATATCTCCATAATCGGCGATGGCGGGATGGGCACTGTTTTGGCTATGCTGCTATGTGGAAAGCGTGAAGCGTTAAGCGCCAAGCGTGAAGCGAGCGATGAGCGACCTGTGACGAGCCACGAAGTACGGATGTGGGGTTACGACCGTCGGCAGTTGGAAGAAATAGAGCAGGGCCGTGAGAATAAGAAATTTCTGCCCGGGTATAAACTGCCGGAACAGCTTGTGTTTGAAGCCGACGATGAGCGTATAACGGCCGGGGCCGACCTGATTGTCTCCGCTGTGCCTTGTCAGTTTATGCGCGGGGTTTGGAAGCGCTTGAAAGATTACGTTTCGCAGGACGTTCCCATCGTCTCGGTCGCCAAGGGTATTGAGAATGATACTCTGCTGCGGCCGACCCAGATACTTGGGGAGATATTGGACGAAAAACGAGGGACGAGAGACGAGGGACGAGAGACAAGATTTGCCGTCCTCTCCGGGCCTACGATTGCCGATGAATTAGCCCGAAGACTCCCGGCGACGGCCTGTGCGGCAGCTGAGGATGAGGCGCTGGCTAAGGAAATTCAGCACACTTTTTCCGATGGGGTGCCCTGGCTGCGTGTCTATACAAATACCGACATTGTGGGAGTTGAGTTAGCCGGCGCTATGAAAAATATTATTGCCATAGCTGCGGGGATTATAGACGGCACAGGCGCCGGTGATAACGCCAAGGCGGCGCTTTTGACCAGAGGGCTTGCCGAGATAACCCGCCTGGGTGTTACAATGGGCGCCAAAGAGCAGACCTTTGCGGGATTGACCGGCCTTGGTGATTTGGTAACGACCTGCATTTCGCCAAAAGGAAGGAACCGCTCATTCGGCGAAAGAGTAGGCAAAGGGCAAACCGCAGAGCAGGCCCAAAGGGCCACCGAATCGGTCGTTGAGGGCGTTGCCACCTGCAAATCGGTCGTTGCTCTTGGGGAGCAATATAATGTTGAGATGCCGATTACACAGGCTGTCTATGAGGTGCTTTTTGAGAACAAGCCGGTACATACGGCTATTGAAGATTTAATGAAACGTCAACTCAAGTCTGAGTGATTAAGCTCGATGCTTCCGCCTTCGCTGTAGCTTCCATCTTCGCTAAAGCTTCCGCCTTCGCTGAAGCTACGGCGGACAAGTCGGCGGACAAGCGGTACTCGATTCTCGGTACTCGTACCTCGTCTCTCGTCCGCCATCTTTCTTCCATTGTTTGCCTGATACCCTGTTCTCCTGATAACCTTCAACCTGATTTTCTGATAATCTGATAACCACTTACCGTCTTACGAGCATCCACCATCGAGTGTCGAGCATCCAGAGTCCTATAACTTTGTTTTCTCCAGACCTGCTGCAAGAACTCCCACAATCATCTCATATTCATTTCAAGAGGGCTTTTCGGTGTGCGAAAAATCTCTAATCTTTTGATAAATTTTTCTTTAGAGGAAGATTTCAAAATGGAACACTGGTTATCTGAGCGGAAGCTGTCCCGATGGGTTTGGAACGATGATTTTATCAGAAGTGAGGGCGTCTTTTTGTAACATTCTGCAAAACGAGCTGTTGAAATTTTAACAGTTGATTGGCTGGGGCGGCTTTTGTTTTATATATTTTAGTTGGTATCACGGTTGTTAGAAGAAAAGGGCTGAGTAATTTAATGCAGGTAACGACCGGGAATCCCGATAAATCAGGATAATTCAGCAGGAGACGTTTGTTTTATCGTAAGTATCGAAATGAAAACCCATGCCCGAGTTTCGGCTAATGTGGAGTGGAAAAATAAAAACCCTTACAGGTGTTATAAGCACTACGTTTGATAATAAAATGCGCCTTTGCGGGTGAAATTCTTATGTTTAAACTCTTAAAAAACTGCGCATATTCGATTGGTGTGGATATTGGAGACGATTGTCTCAATCTGGTCCAGCTTAAAGATAACGGAAAGGGTATAAGTTTAATTGCCAGCAACACTGAAAATGTGCCGAAGGATGTGAAACCCGGCAGCAGCCAGTGGCAAAGATGGGCTATCGATGCTATGCGTCAACTGACATCGAACGGCGATTTTCAGGGCAAGGAGGTGATAGCGGCAATGCCAAAGAGTGAGCTGTTTATTGACCATATAAGAATGCCGAAGGCAGATGACAGCAAGCTCAATGATGCTATCTTTTCGAGGATAAAACAGAAACTTCCGTTCGAACCGGTCCAAGAAAACACAATGGTGAAGTACATCCCTATGGAGCAGGATAATGCTCTGGTAATAGCAACTGAGCGGAAGATTATCGATAGACATCTGGCGATATATGAAAAGGCAGGCCTGGCGATTAAGTCCATAGGTGTTTGGCCTGTCGCTCTGGCAAACTGCTATACCAGGTTTTTTGGTCGGCGTAAATCCGACCTTGAAGCGATCGTAATGATAGTTTGTATTGAGGCGAACTGTACTAATATTGTTATTTGCCGTCACAAGAATTTGCTTTTTGCTCGTTTGATATCGATAGGACTAAAGCAACTCGGCAACAAGAAAGGGATAAACAGATTGGTTTTGGAGCTGACCGCGTGCAGGCGGCAGTTCGCTTCAATGTACCCAAAAGCTCAAATCGAGCGTCTGCTTTTCCTTTCAGGCCAGGCTGTAGAAAAAGATATATGCATGGCGATAGCAAAGCAGCTGGAAATGCCGGCACAGCTGGGAGATTGTCTGGCGGCAGTGGAAACAACGGATCCCTGTCGTCTAAGGAGTGACTCCAAAAGTGATAAAGGGTCTTCAGGGGCCCCGATAGATAGAAGGAATTGTCAGGTTAACTGGGCTATTGCCTTTGGGCTTAGCCTGTCGTAGAGACACTGACGGATACTGACGAAAACACTGTAAAGACACTGACAAGTCAGTGTTAGTCCGTGTTCCAAGAGGAGACAAACAAGAAAATGGTTAATATAAATTTTGTGCCCGATGATTACGTTCAAGACAACGAATCGCGCAGAATAAACTTGATGTATCTTGTGTTATTTGTGGTTCTGATGATAGCGTTAGTCGGTTCATTTATGACCATCAAAATACGTCAGCGTGCCTGTAGCGTTAAAGAAAAACTCGTGAATACAAAGATGACTCAGATACAAGAGACCATAAAACAGTTCGAAGAGCTTCAGGCCAAGCGTGGTGCAATGATGAGGACAGCTCTTACGACTGCAGAGCTGATTGAGCCGGTGCCCAGAAGTGTTTTGTTGGCGTCGTTGACGAACAATCTTCCATCGGGTGTCTCGCTGTTAAAACTGAACCTGATTCAGAAAGAGCCCAAGCAAAGCAGCCAATCTGCGTCAAGCAGTAAATATCAAGCCGCACAGGCTAAAAAGGCAGCAGCAGAAAACGACGTCTCACCAGAGACATTAATAGAGACCCATATAGATATCGAAGGCATGGCTCCGAGCGACCTTCAGGTTGCAGCTTATATCGAACGGCTGAGTAATTCGAGTTTGCTGGACAACGTAGCGCTGGTGGAATCAAAAGAACATAAAATCGAGGACAGCACGTTCAGGCGATTCAAACTGACGGCAATGCTCGGGAAAGACGTTCATCTTACCAGGGAAGACGTTAAGAAAATCAGGGACGGAGCTGAGAATACATTGTGGAATTTTTGACCACAGATTGCACTGACGATTACTGATTTCACAGATTTATCCGTGTTAATCAATTCGAATCTGTGTCATCTGTGGTCCCTAAGATGAGGGCATAATTATGACAAGCGCTTTTAGAAAAATAGTGTTTTCCGCCTTATTGTTCGGTGTGACTATAGTCGGCTACCAATATATGATTAAGCCAGCCAACAGACATCTGGCCGATACAAAAGGGCGTCTTGAGACAAAACTGGTTCAATTAAGCAAATTTGGAGAAGCCGCTACAGCGGCAGAGGACCTTACAAAGCAGCTTGAGCAGCTGAAAGAGGCGATAAAGTTTTTTGAAAGCAAGCTGCCTCCGAAAAGCCAGATTCACAAGGTGCTTGAGCAGGTAACTTTGATTGCCCAAAAGCAGGGTCTCAAGCCTAAAACAATTCGAACACTCAAAGAAAAAGATAATAGCGGCTACATAGAGCAGCCGTTAAAAATGGAACTGGAGGGCAATTTTAGTTCCTTCTACTCGTTCCTATTAGAGCTTGAGAAGCTTCCGCGTATAATGAAAATTCGTGAACTTAAGCTTGATAAGCATAAAAGCATCGAGGGCCAGATAGCTGCCGATTTTATAATAAGTATATTTTTCCAGAATAAAAACGGATAAAAAAAGTCCATCTTAAACGAGATACAATTTAACGGAGCTTAATTATGTTATCTTTTTTACGCGACCAAAGCCTTGAAGATATACCGGCACAAAAAAAGACGAACAAAACCGTCGGTAAGGCACCTAAGGCACCTGGTGACGGCACCGACAAATCACAGGAATCTGAATACCTTACCGTAGCAACTCAGAAAATACGAGTTCGCAAAAGTACCAGGCTGCTTGCGGTTTTGTTTATTATAGGCCTGCTGTGCCTTTTTTTTATGATAAAAAAGAGCACCCCGAAAGCAGCATCAGCGGCGTCTTTTGAGACGGAAGACACGCTGATTGAGACGGCCATCGCCCGACTGACCGGCGTTAAGTCAAAAATCTTTAACGGGATGGATGAAATAGTCAAAAAATTCTATGAGTTTTCGAACGTACCACAGGTCAAGGTCGATGAGCTATCAAAAAATCCTTTTGAGGTTGAAACGTTTTTAGCCAATTTAAGGAAGAAACCCGGTGCGGGGGAAATTGACGCAAAAAAGCTCTGGCAACAGCAGATAAGATACAAATCAGAGGGCATGCAGCTTTTGAGTATTATGCAATCGAACGGGAGAAATTGCTGCATGATAGATGATAAAATCCTCTATGAGGGTGATTCAATAGAAGGTTTTAAGGTGCTCCAAATTGACGATAGTGACGTCAAGCTTGAATCGGATGGTGTGCAAATAATTTTGAAGCTATCGGAATGAAACTACCCTTTATATCTGAAAAAAGAAAGGATTCATCAAGCCCCAAAAAGGATTTCAAACGGAGCTTAGACACCGGTTCGACACCAAGTCCGGACTGCTCCGAGGACCAGTCGGTGCGCGGGCTAAGTGAGCTTTATTCTCCGGAACAGGCAAGCGAATCACACGTGTACGATATTGCTGACGTCCTGCTGGAGATGGGCAAGATTAATTCCAAGCAGCTCACAAGCCTGCGAAAACAACAGCAGGCAAAACCAGCTTCTGATATCACACCATTGCTGTTGAAGATGGAGAAGATTAGTTCTGATGATATTTTGACGGCCACGGCCAAGATATATGACCTCGAGTTCAGACATATATTACCGGAAGACGTGCAGAAGGAAGCTATCGAGAAACTTGACACTGATTTTATAAAGAGCAACTCCGTTTGTCCGATTGCGATAGAGCAAGGGACTTTGGTTGTTGCAACAAGTGAGCCGGCAAATGTCCTTGCGATAGAGGATGTGAAAAGACAAACCCAAATGGAGGTGAGGGTCGTAGTGTGCAGCACGGAAGACGTCAAGGCCGTGTGCGATTCCTTCAAGGATGAAAGGCTTGATTATGACCTCGATAATATCATAAACGATATGGCGGATGTTGAGGTCGTTCAGGACCAGGAGGAGGATTCCAAAGACCTGGAACAAATGGCAGGCCAATCGCCTGTTATTAAGTTCGTAAATTATCTGATTAGCAACGCAGTGCGTGAAGGCG
>Ga0307378_10002320_pt1 | contig 29488 bp, 30 predicted proteins | sample UN1MG_FD_202238 | JGI IMG/M metagenome (GOLD analysis project Ga0307378, IMG submission 202238) | Soil microbial communities from Risofladan, Vaasa, Finland - UN-1 | ecosystem: Environmental > Terrestrial > Soil > Coastal area > Acid sulfate soil | place: Finland: Risofladan, Vaasa | collected... | reverse complement strand
TTTCCAAGTGTATCTTTAATTTCTAAAATCTCATCTTTACTAAAACCAAGGATCTCTCTAGTATCATCAAATGTATTATGTGAAAAATTCAACTTGATTTGACCCGTTATTAGCGTTAAGTATCTAATAATTACTAAGCTTTCATATAATAAATTATTATTGATTAAAAGTAGATCATCTGAAATATAAAAACAAGGAGTTTGAGCAATTATTCTCCCATTTCTTTAATCTCAAAAAATTTCTCTTTAGATCCTTCAGCTGTGATAGTTAAGAGATCTATTCCATTTCCGGTCATAGCATCTCGTTTAATTGAATTTCTAATCGCTTTCTCAACAAGCTTCTCTCCTTGCGCGATTGTCATATCTTTCTTATAATCTGCTTCTAAAATACCAATTGAAAGTAACATACCTGTTCCAGCAGTTCCATAATCATCTTCCATAAGTGAACCAAGGGCATCAAGTGTGTATAATTTGGGTCCATCCGTATCCATTCCAGCTATCACTAAATTTGTATATAAAGGAGCCATTTTACGCGAGTAAAGGTAATTCGAAACCATCTTTCCCATGCTTTTTGTTGAGATTCGTTCTCCGGTCTCTAATTCGTAGAGATTGGCTTGCGCCCGTAGAATTCTTACAAGAATTTGAAAGTCTCCAATTAAACCATATGCAGCTAAACCTATGTGTTCTGTAATTTTGAACACTTTCTGGGTGGATTTATTTGTAACAGTATATCCCCAAGTTGCTCGTCGATCATTTCCAAGCACAACACCGTCTTTGCATTTAATTGCTACACCTACTGCACCAGGGACCATAATTTGTTGTTCTGACATTTTAATCCTTTTAAAATCTAAATTGTTGAATAAATAAGTTATATTTTGATAATATAAATAATCAGATTTAATTAAAATTTTTCTTTTAAATTATAAAATTTTACCTTTTTACCCGATAAATCCAAATTTTTCATTCTTATATCAAATTTATCATTGATAATATTTCAATCGACTCTAAGATCTCCAGATTAAAATTAATTTTTACCTCTTAATTTGATTAAACCTTAATTGATATGATCAAATAAATCATCCTATGAAATTCAATTGGGATAATTTTTTTCAATTAAAAATTTCTTAATTCACCATTGAATTACCATAAAAACAATAATAAAGAATACTTAGCCAATATTGATAGCGGAATAATTTTGTTTCTATAAAAATCATCACGCATTTTTTGACGGGTTGACCAATATATGATCACATAATTAATGATATTAACATTTGTTGCGGATCACTTTTATCAATTATATTTTTATTAATTCGCCACTAAATCATAGCCTAACTAAGATAAAAAGCAATTTCGCCAAAAATATAATTTGAATAATGGTGATATCAACAAAAACATTTCATATTTTTAACATGATCAACCATTGAGTGATCACAGATGATGGGTAATTTTTTATAACAAAAATTTTTTGTCGTGATCTTTTTTTTTATTTAACTCTTCAAACTCTTCTGATTTGCCATAACATTTAAATAACTCTTCACATATTATATTATCTAAGAAACTTTACTAATAACTTCAAAAAAAATTAAAAATTTAAATTTTTAAAATTTTGAACAAAAAAGTTGGAGGAATAAAAAATGGCTAATAAGAAACATTCTTTCGCATGGAGTCCAATTCGCCGATTAATGAAGCAACAGGGTGCTAGCATCGTAGCTCGAAATGCAGTTGATTTGTTAATTGATCATTTAGAAAAAACTGCTTCTGCTTTAACTGAACAAGCAAGAACTTTCACAATGCATGCGAACAGAAAGAAAATAACTAAAAACGACTTATTATTGTCGATCAAATACAAATAAAGGAAGTTTGTTGGTCTAAAAACAAATTTTAATTTTTTTTCTTTTTTTTCTTATTCTTTACTATTAGATATAAATTTATATAATCTATTCTACTAAAAATAATTTTTAACAAAATCTAAACGAGCTATTTCAGGATCTTGTCTATTTTTCAAAATATATTGTTCATATTTTTTATAAAGTTCAAGCATATCATCGTATAATTGGAAGTATTTCTCATTTGGAACAACAACAATACTTTGTTGCAAATCTATAAATTTATTCACAATATTTTCCCAACTTTTTATCATATTTTTAGAATCATAATAAGATTTTGCAGCCCTTAAAGCCGCACCTAATGCAGCTGAATCAGCAAATTCAAAAGCACGCACTTTAGTTTTGAAAATATTTGCTAACACTTGGAGAATATCTTTATTTACAGAGGCTCCTCCAGTTGCATAGATCTCAATAGGTTTTTCTCCAATCCATTTTGAGTGAAGTCTCATGGACAAGAATTGTGCTTCAATTATGCCTCTTACATTGCCTTCTAGATCATCTTCATCAAAACCAAAGCGATATACCCTTGGTTTTAATACTTGAGGGACAATTTCAGGAAAAAAGTAAGGCAACATTAGTTTTCCATAATTTCCAGGAGGAGATTTCGCTAAAATTTCGGAAAATTTTTCCCAATTAAGGTGAAATCTATCTTTAATTTTCTCTCTTGCTAATGAACCGTTTTTATAACAAATTAAACTCATATAATCTCCTGTCGGAGCCCCAAATACATGACCCTCTCCTTTAAGATCAAGATATAAATCTTGTAAATAGCTAAAATATGTATCGCTTGTTCCAAGACTTATAGCAACTTTTCCTTTTTTAATCAGACCAACACCAATAAGACTATTCGGATTATCGCCTGACCAGGCTATCAGATTAGTATTTGGATTAAATCCAAATTTCTTTACAAAATAAGAAGATATGTTTCCAATTATTGCATATGGTTTTGAAAGTAGTGGTAATTTATCTCTTAAATTAGGTGCTGTTGCTTCTAAAGCTCTCTCATCCCATTGTTTAGTTTTTATATTCATTAAATTCATTCCAGCTCCATCACCATGATCGATAGGAGCATTTTTTCCTAACAGAATTGAAGCTATAAAAGAACTGACTAAATGAATGGTTGAGGTTTTCTCGTATAAAGAAGGATACTCTTGAAAAAATTTACGAATTTGAGGCCCAGAAAAGCGTTCAATGGTATTAGAACCCAATAAATTAATCGTAGGTTTTAATCCTCCTAATTTCAGTCTAATTTCTTCACATTGTTTAGTAGTACTCGAATCCATCCATATAGGACTTGTTGGACGAGAAAATGAGTTGTTTAATTGAGATACTAATGAGATATCAGCATCTAATCGCTTAAGGGTTTTTACAAAATCACTATTTAAATACACTGTTCCATGTTGTTGTCCTGAACCGGAAATGGCTTTAATTTCAAAAAGAGATCTCTTTTCATCCTGCATTTTTTTAAACAGTAATTCTAGAGCCTCTACCCACATAAGGGGATATGAATGAACGACTTTTTCACTATCTAAGATTATAACTCCATTTTGTGTATTATAGTTTGATAATTCGTCATCAAAGTTGATACTATTCCTAAAAACTACTTTTTTTAAATTAAAATCAATTATAATACCCGTCAAACTTTGGGTTGAGCAATCTAATCCAAGAAATAAATCACTCATTAAAGATCCCCTTTAAGTAATTTAAATAAAAATTGTTATTTTTTGTCTCTAAAGAAATGAATTTGTCGCTACCATTATAGCTCTGCATATTTTAAGATATAGATCATCAGACAATTTATTATATTCTTTTTGGATTTTACCTTTAAATTCTAGCTCATTCCAATCTACCATTGCGACAATCCAAGCATTATTACAAGCCGCAAAAATTTGCTTTGCTTTAAGATCATAATTTTCTGGAGGGATTATATCATTATGGGTAATTAAACTAAGTGGATCACCGGATAACATACAATCAAGAGCATCCTGAAAAATATCAACATATTGAACTAAAGAATGTTTTTCAGCAAATTTCTTAATCTTTTTAATTTCAATCATTAATTCTTTATGCCAGTATTCTAATGGTGGATACTCAATTTTTGGTTGATTATAATTTTTCGATGTTAAACCATAAGTGACGGTCCAAATTCTCTCTTTACCTTCAAAAGGGTTAACGTTCCACCTAACATCCCAAATATCAGACAATTGTTCCTTAAAGGCTTCAATTATCCATCTCCCCCCGCCTCCAACTAATGAGGCAGAAAATCTATCACCCCCAGTGGGAGGAAAATGGAGCTTCAGATTTTTAACATTACTTTCTTTTAAGTACTCAAACCATTCATTAGGAGTATTTGCTATAAGAATCTCTTCTGAGGTCTCTCCCTTAGAAATCAATTCTATAAAACTAATTTTCTTACATGAATGAGTAGTAGAATGATTAAGATCTAAACTGATGTATTGTTTAGTTAAATTCGCATTACCGTAAGAAGCAAGGGTAACCATTTGAGCTAGATCAAGTTTCATATATTTAAATCAATTACATCCTATAAAAAATTAGTTTGGAATTTACCAAATTGAAATTAGCTATCTTTAATTAATTTCCTAAGTGTTAATTCTTTCACCAAGTTTATAATAGTTAAAGTCACCCCCTGTAGCCCAGATTATAGGGTGAATCTTCCTCCAATCGAGTTTAATATTACCTTCTTCTTCAAATGTGTATTGTTGATTTACATAAGATTTAATTACCTTGCCAATAATTCCTTCACCATCGCCATAATCGAGGATTTCATGTACTTTACATTCTATATTGACTGCACATTCACGAATCATTGGAGCTGTTTTTAATTCTCCATAAAAATTATCAAAAAGGGAGCTTTTATCAATATCTCGTCCAGATTTACTTCCACAAATTTTAGTTTTTTCCAATAAATCCTCTGAAGGGATATTTACACTAAAGGTCATATTCTCATGAACTCCGATTGCGGTATAGCGTTTTGGGTATAAACTAAAGAAAATATACTTACCAAAATCAAATGGACAGCTATATCCTATTACCAGATAATTAGGCTTATTATGTACATTTGCTCCAACCAAAATTACAGGCAAAGGACTTAAAAGATTTCCTTCAATAATTTGTTTATTCAAGTTTTCTTTATTCATTTTAATCAAAAAAAAATTTATAATTATATTATTTTTTATACTTTTTTCCAATCTCAAATGCCGGTGCGAGTTTTTCACCAACTTTCCAATAATTATTTAGTGAATATGTATATGTTTTAAATTTAGCAATATCTGGTAACCCTTCTGTTAAATATTTCTCATCAGCATACGCATTTACTACTTTTCCGATAAAAATTTCATGACCTTCATCGATCTCCACTAATTCCTTTATCTTAATAGTTTTAATAACCTCACATTCTAGATTTAGTGGTGAGAGACTTGCCATTGGTGCTGTTTTAAGGTCCCCATAAAAAACATCAAATACTTCTGATTTATCTATTTCTTTCCCTGAAACTATCCCACAATAATCAATCATTTCTGCCAAATCCTCCGAGGGAGTGTTAACACTAAATGTTCCATTTTCCTTAATACCAACATTAGTATAATGAGTTTCATATGATGCGATTGAAATTAATGGTGGTTGAGCTTCAACAATACCGACATAAGCGAGGGTCTCAAAATTTGGTTTTCCATTCACATTTGCCCCGATAAGAGCGACTGGCATGGGAAACAAATAAGCTCTGGGAGTTATTTTATTTTTATTCATTATATCACTCATTTAAGATCTATGCATATTATAGGATTTTATAACATAAATAGGTGAAATTCTTGAACTTAGAATGAACTTTAAGTCGATATTTAGTATTTTAATTGTATTCTTGATTTCAACCATAATCTCATTGATTTTCGCCAGAAATAATGTTTTGATAATGGACTTTATAAACTTAATTAGAAAATAAGTATTAACCAAAAACATTATTTTAAGTCTAGTATTATAAATATTGGAAATTGATAATTTATCAATTATTGAGTAAAAACTTCATATGACTGAAACTAATGAATTAGCTGTTAATGGAGAAACAAAAAGAATTTTGTTTCAATCCATGGAATTAATAATGAACAATATTAAAGCTAATATTGATCATTTAGACAAGAATTTCAAATATACCAGTAAATTTATTGATTTAGTCCTTGATGGTTTAACAAATAAGCGTAGATTTTTCTTGTTAGCTTCCGGTAGAAGTGCTTTTATTTTAGAGTGTTTTGCAACACGTTTAGTGCATTTGGGGGCTGAAGTTTATATAGTCACAAACTTAGCAAGCATGCCTGCATTACGTAATAAGGACATTTTGATTGTACTTTCTGGATCTGGCACTACGGGAATTGTTGTTAGCTTATTAAATAACTATGTAAATACGGTAAAACCTTATGGAATAGTTACAATCACCAGTCATCCCGAAACTGTAATTGGGAGGATAGGTGATATAACAATTAAATTGAAAGGAAGAAGTAAAAGAGATAAGGCAGTTGGAGATACAGCAGTTCTTGCACCCGAAGGTACAATGTTTGAAATTGCAGCTTTCTGTTATCTAGATGCTATAATAGCAGAATTAGCAATAAAAATGGGTAAAACAAATAAAGATTTACTAGAAAAACATTCACAAAATACTTAAATCATTCTATAACTTTATTTTTTAGTTATATTTTTTTATATAATTATGCGCCGATTTATAGTGTTTTTACAAGAATTTTACTTCGATGAATAAAAATCTCCAAATCGGCGCACACTTTATATAAGCAATGCCCCAATTGCGGCACAAAATTCAGAATTTCTTATGAATATTGCTTCCTTTTTATTAACTTTACATATTAAAGATAAGATTTTCTTCAAAATCTTATTCCCTTTTAAAAATCCTCCACAAAAGAAGATATCTGTTACATCATTATTCTCAGCCATAATTGATGCAATTGTACCTAAATTCTCACCGATAAGGCAGATTATAGAATTAATAAAGTCCTCTTTATTTAAAGATCCAACATTAAATACCTCATTAATCTTGCCCAATGAGGCAGCAGTGAATTCTCTGAATAATAAATCGACTCTATCGTCATCGGGTGAGTATATGTCAGAAACCTTTAAATCCACATTATATCGGTTTCCTTTTCTTGCAAGGTGTAATGCTTGTTCATAATCATTCAGATTGAATAGAGCTTTAATTAATCCCATAAAAAAACCGCCACCGAGCGCAGAACCACCCACATGTTCATAGTTATCATTATTTAAAACAATTGATGTTCCCGTACCTATAGTTACTATTAATGCTCGTGGGAGTTCTTTCTTTTTTTCTACTTTATAGAGAAATTTTATTCCCTTAACATTTGCTTCGAATTCATTTATTATTTTTGTTTTATAATCTTTTGAATATTCTTTGTATAAGCTAAAGCTCTTTCCTCCAGTAAAATTTAAAATATTTATTTGATTTCTTCTAGAATTTAAAAAATCTTTAATCCTTAGAATACTAGTTTGAGTTGGAAAAGAAGAAAACAATAATTCATTATTTTCTAAATAGGCGATTTTCGAAAGACTTTGTCCCATATCAATTCCAATTCTATCTGATGGAATTTGAATAGTGTTCTCGCTAAAAATAATCTTTGACATCCTAGTTATCACTTAACTTAAAATTCAATACTTTCATTATTTTATATTATTAATTTAATTTATGAATTTTGTAAAAATTTTTCATGCTAGTTCAATTAAAATCGAAGAAACTTGAAGTCGCGATAAGTAAAGCTGAGAGACCAAAAGAAAGTTTAAAAAAAGGGATTGACTTACTTGGAGGGATTTCTAAATTTATTGAGGTAGGCGACCAAGTCTTTATAAAATTTAATTTAAATTTGCCAGGAGGTTTTCCTATAAATACAAATTTTGATGTTTTAGAAGAACTTATAAAATCTTGCAAGGAAGGAGGAGCTAGTAAAATCTATCTGGGTAGTTTTCCTGTAAAAGGTATTCCAATTAAAATCTTATCAGATTTACTAAACATGAAAGAATATTTTAATAGTCTTGGAGCAGAGTTGGCATTTTTAGATAATAGTAATTATTATGATAAGAAAGAAATAAACGTAGAACAGTTAAAAAAAATCAAAATTGATTCTTTTACAAAAGTTAAAATTAATGATATTGAATACCCTATTCCAAATATAATTCTTAATTCAAACAAATTTATATCTGTTAATCAGATAAACGTAAATCCATTATTCAAATTCAATTTATCTTTACTAAATTCATATTCCATTATTCCTTCAAAATATCGTGAAATTGGAAAAAATCAGCAAAATAATTCAGAATATAATTCTGCTGACCAGTATAAAAAGGAGATGGTTTCAAATATTTTAAATATCTTTACAATTAAGCAACCCGATTTAGTTATCAATGATTTATTTTACTTATTAGAAGGCGCTGGTCCTGTTATCTATAAAGATTCTAAAATAAAAAAGACTAATTTAATGATTATAGGAGAAGATGCGATTTCGGTTGATCTTATTACTTTAAAAATATTAAATCTTGAAATTGATGATTGTGAAATAATACAAAAAGCACAAAGCAAAAATATCAGTGTACCAAAAATTTCAAATATTAAAGTTCTTGGAGAAAAAGTTGAAGAAAATATAATAAATGTTGATTTCTGTGTTTCAAAAATTGAAGATATTAAAATGAATAACGTGTCCATATATCCGGGTAAATATTGCTCTGGATGTTTCAAACAAGCTTACCATTTACTAAATTTCATGAAAACCTATATGGTAAAAGATTTAAAATATAATCCGACGAACACTTTTTTAATCGGTGAAAATCCAATTGAACCAGAAAAAATAGGAAATGTCATTCTATTTGGAGATTGTGCAATAAATAGCACAAAAAGCTATAAGTTTAGAAAATTATTAATTGAAGCTAAAAAAAATCTCATAGGGGAAGCAAAAAATAAGCTTTTTAAAAAACCTAAGGCGAAAAAGAAACCTAAAATCAAGGAAAAACCAAACAAAAATATTTTGGAATTACCTGGGTGTCCCCCCGACATTTTCGACTGTTTGGAATTAATAATGAATTATTATGGAAAGGAAAATGTTCCTAACTTAAACTTGCTTACAAAAATGAATGAATTTTGGTTCAAGGGGAAATTAAATGATGAATTAAAGAACTGGGAGGCGCTTTAATTAATTGATTAACAAAAGATTTAAGGATAACTGGTCAAAAATACTAAGCTTCAATAAGAATAGAGATATATTAGACGAACCCGAAAAAGTAAAGGAAGTTGTAAGAATACCATTAAGTCCCATAACTATAAATCCAAATATCTTATATCATTTTTTTGAAATTTTGTATCCGAAATTTATTAATGACCAACAGAACATTCTTGATATAATTATACATGTAGTTGATAAAAAAAATAAAATATTAGGTTTATTTTTATATAAGACTAAAAAGGCAGGAATTCACGAAACTGTAGAAATCTTGCCGGATAAACTATTTAAGATTAAAAGTTTAGAAATTGAAAGGTTAGATGATATATTTAGCAAAGTACAAAGCGCTCTATTGAAGGAAAAAAATATTCAAATTTCATCAATTCGTATATTTAAGAAAGAAGCTATTGACTTAATAAATACACATTGTGAAAAAATTGAGGAAGTATCCCTTTATGAGTTTCTAAATCGAATTATGAATTTAATTCATAAAATCTTAGAAAAAGATTTATTTTTAATCTACCCCGAGCCAATTATCTTTCATTTTCTTAAAAGCGTTGTAAAATTATTAAATAAAATACAACTCAGTAACCTCTTTAAATTCATTGAAGAAATTTTACCAGAGTTCAATATCTCTCTACTAATAGACGGAAATACAACAAAATTAATTGCTCTTTTACAAAAAAAAATTTTAAACTCTGGAAAGTCTGATTTAACATTAAAATTCTTATCTCCAGAAGAATTAGGAATTAATCTAAATGATTCAGATATAAAAAATAATTTAAGTATAATACAAGAAAAATTAAAAACTGAGAAGGTATATTATCTAAATCAGAATGATATTATATCTTTCATTTCAGACCTTTTCGAACTTTTAATTCCTATAACAAAAGAAAATCTAAAATTCTTATTTCAAAAAGCTCTATTTGGATACCGTAGTTTTGAAAAACATTGGGATATGGTACCAAGACCTACTATCTACAATAATCTAGTAAGATTTTTAATTCGACTTATTGGATTCAATTTAAATCTTAAAAAAATTTCTCATTGGGCAATTCCAGAAGTGATTTTCAATTATATTGATTTCTATTTTGGATTAAATTCTAAAATCCTACTTATTATCTCAGATCTCAACAGAGCCAAAAAAATTAAGGGTTCTCAATATAATATTTTAAAGAATTCCTGTGTATACACAATCTTATTAGAATTTGAAGATAGTAGATTGGAAAATATAAGAGTAATTAATAAAGAAAAACTCTTTTCAGATATTAATTCTAATTCATTATCTTCAATTAGAAGAGCCTCAAAAGAAAAATATGGTTCTCCCTCAGTTATTATTATTCTCGATAAATTTTTACTTCAGAGTATAGTCAAGAATTTTATATTTAATCACTCCAAATTTTCTTTTATCCCTAAGTTTAAGACGTTAAAGTTATTGAAGAATGAAAAATATTTTAAAATGTATCCAGAGTTTCCGTTCTATAAATTAATAAAAAAGAAGAGATCGATATCCTTATTGAAACTCTCACTTCCAATCATAATTGATAAATTTGAATTTTAAAAGATTTGGGACGATTAATAACATCTTTAAATGATTTTTTATCTTATTTTATAAAACCTTTAGTAACTAATAATTCTGCATTCAAAATAGCACCACCCGCTGCACCTCTTATAGTATTATGACTTAAAGATACAAATTTATAATCAAAGACATTATCTTTTCTAAGTCTACCCACTGTGACAGCCATTCCTTTATCATTATCTCTATCCTTCTTCGGTTGGGGTCTATCTATATTTTCTAAATAAATTATTGGCTGGGTTGGGGCAAAGGGTAAATCTAACTCTTGAGGTATAGATTTAAAATTCTTCCATAGTGTAATTATTTTATCTTTTTCAGGTACTTTATCTGTGAACTTCATATTAACCGAGGCTGTATGACCATCAATAACAGGAACTCTAGTACAAGTAGCACTGATTTCTATTGAATCATAATTTACAATTCCATCTTCTCCAACAGTTCCAAGAATTTTTAAAGGCTCTCTTTCCGTTTTTTCTTCTTCTCCTTCAATATAAGGAATAATATTATCGACCATATCCATAGATGACACACCAGGGTATCCTGCTCCTGAAACGGCTTGAAGTGTGGTGATTATTAACTTATCTAATTTATATCCAGCTTTTTCTAATGCATAAATTGGAGTGAGAAAGCTCTGCAGTGAACAATTGGGTTTAACGACCACGAATCCTTTTTTAAATCCCCTTCTTTTTTGTTGGATTGGAATTACATTTACGTGTTCATGGTTAATTTCTCCAATTATCATCGGAACATCAGGTGTCCACCTGTGTGCTGAGTTATTCGAAATAACTGGGATGCCTTTTTCAGCATAATTAAATTCCAATTTTTTTACATCATCTTTATTAGGAAGATTTATCGCTGAAAACACAAAATCTATCTCATCACTCATTGAGTTAAAATCTTGGACATCTCTAACAATCAGATCTTGTAGATTGTGAGGAATTGAAATTGCCATTTGCCATTTTTGTTTAACTGCTTCTTTATATATTTTATTTGCTGATCTAGGAGACGCTGCTACATCAATAATTTGAAACCAAGGATGGTTTTGTAATAATCTAATATAATTCTGTCCCACAATGCCAGTTGCTCCTAATATCCCAACATTTAATTTCTTCATCTGGAACACTATAATGGTAATTTTTTTTTTAACTTTGAAAATATTGATTAATTTTTAGATAATAATCAAGATCAATTTAAAAGTCTTTGTTCTCAAAAAGTATAATTGTAATAATAAAAAAAAAAAATAATTCAGTAATAATTCATAATGATAAATTATTTGAAAAAATAAAAATGAATTCTAATTAAAGAATAGCATCTCCACTAATTCATTTTTTAAAGATTATTAATATGTGATATTTATGCCACCAGGACCTTTTGATGAACTTGAAAAAGAAGCTGAACGTCTAGAAAATCAATCTAAAGAAGAATTTAATAGAAAAAATTTTATAATCGCAATTTCACTTTTAGAAGAAGCTAAAGAAATTTACTCAAAACTAGGATTTCAAGGAAAAATTGAAATGCTTAAACAGCGTATAGCGAGATTAAAAAACCTAGTCAAATTTGAGAAACAAGATACAGTAGTGCAGACTAAGAGTGAGCAAGATTTCCAGAAACGTGTTCAAAAAGTTATAAGTGAAAAACAAAGATACGAAGAAAAACAAATAGAAAATCAAAAAGCGTTAACTCCAGAAATGAAACAAAAACTTGAAAAAATAAAATTATTAAGAGAAAAAGCTGAAAAAGAAGAGAAACTAAACAAATATTCAAGAGTCTTAGGAAGATATGAATATATATTAGAATTATATAAATCAATTCCAAGAGATATAATAGATATGACAAATGAAATTATAGAGATCGAAAAAAAAATATCTTTTATAAGAACAAAAATATAGATGTTAACCTTTCTTTTATTTATTAAAATATTGACTTAATTTCTATGAAAAACCCTTTTAATGAATTTTATCACGTACCAAATTCAAAAGAATTATTAGATATTGCCTTTAAAAAGAGTATGAAGAGCTCCGCTCAAGTCTCTAAAAATGCTCCAATTCTTATTAAAGCAAAGAAGAAAGAATCTAAGCGTATAGAAGTAGCTATAGAAAAACTAATAGATAGAATTCTAAAAATAATAAAAATGGTACCGATGATTGATGATCTTCCAGATTTTTATAGAGAGTTAGCAAGTATTTTAGTTGATATTGATGAATTGAAATTAACTTTAGGGAAATTAAATGGGATTTTACCAGTCCTTAGTAAAATTGAAAGAGAACACCTTAGTAGATTAAGGAGAATCGAAACTCCAAAAGAGGGTGATCAATTAAGAAGATCTGCTTTTGGGAGGGTTTCTTCCATTATAAATAAGCAAAACAAAAATCTTGAATATTTAAATGAGATTAGAGGAAGTTTAAAAGAAATACCTGCAATTGATTATACATTACCATGTATAGTTGTTGCTGGTTATCCAAATGTGGGAAAAAGTAGTGTTGTAAAAAATATCTCCACTAATAAAAAGATTGAAATTAAAGAATATCCATTTACAACTAAAAAGTTGAATATGGGCCATTTAGAAATTGAAAGAAGATTTCACAAAATCAAAATACAATGTTTAGATACTCCCGGCATTTTAGATCGTCCCATGGCAAAAAGAAACAAAATAGAATTACAGGCAATTTTAGCACTAAGATTAATATCTGATTTAATTCTCTTCGTATTTGATCCAACTCCTGCTTCTGGATATGATGTAGACTCTCAAATTGAATTATTTAATGAAATTAAAGATAATTTTTCAAAAGAACGACATATTGAAATTATTATTATCTTTAATAAAATCGATTTAGCTAAAGAGACAGAAATTGCATATTTAAAGGAAAAATTAAATCTTGTTGATGGTCAATTTTATTTAACAAATGCGCTCTCAGGGGAAAATTTCGATAAGTTAATTAGCGATTTAAAAGAAAGATATGCTGAAAAAGAATGATTTCCTTATCTTAGGACTCGATATAGGAGGTGCTAATACCAAAGCAAGTCTTATTTTATTCAATAATTTAGATATTATAAAATCTGATTCACTTATCGAATATTTTCCTTTTTGGGAAAAGAATGTAGATGACATACCGAAAATGCTCAAAAAAATCGTCATAAATCTTATTGATAAAAATGGTTATAGTTTAAATAATGTCCATTACATCGTAATAACAATTACAGCAGAATTATCTGATGCTTTTCAAACAAAGAAAGAAGGAATTCATACTATTTTAAATGCGCTTGAAATAGTTTTTGAGAGGGATAGATTAAAATTCATTACTAATAAAATTAAATTTATTGATTATGAAACTGCTAAATCTGAAAATTCCTCAATTTCAGCAGCTAATTGGGCTTCAACCGCCTTATTCCTTGGAAGATTTATATCGGACTGTATTTTAATTGATGCAGGATCGACAACTATTGATATTATTCCTATTCTTAAATCATTTCCCATTCCACAGGGAAAAGATGATATTTCTCGTCTAATAAATCATGAGTTAATCTATACTGGAGGATTGAGAGCAACAATACCTTCTATAACTCACCATGTTCCTTATAAAGGGAAAGATATACGTATTTCATTTGAAAAATTTGCACTAATTTCTGATGTACATAGAATTTTAAACAATATTTCAGAAAAAGACTACATTAATGATACTGCTGATAATCGTTCTAAATCATTATACGACTGTTATGCTCGCCTTTCTAGAGTAATCTGCTTGGATATTGAAACAATTTCAAAGCAAGATTTAAACCTTATAGCTAATTATATTTACCAGAAGCAATTAGATATTATTAAAAAAGAAATTAGAGCTTTTATGAATAATCTTATTATAAGACTCAAAGAATTTAAGGATAAACCAAAATTTGTAATAACTGGTTTATCAGCTGAATTTCTTATCAGAAATACACTTCAAAATTTAGGATTTAGAGATATTTTAAGTTATGAGGAAATAACTTCTATTCCTAATCATATCAGCTCATCAGCTTTTGCAGTTGCGGGAGCATTTTATTATCAATTATGAAACAAATATAATAGTATGAAGCACAAAACTGTCATATTTAAAATTGGAGGAAAAATATTAGAGGATTTTGATAACCTAAATTCAACAATTTCTCAATTAAGGCAATTATATAAGAAAAAATTAATCTCAAATATAATTTTAATACCCGGAGGTGGCTCATTCGCTAATTTTATTAGGAATGCATATAGTGAATTGAGGTTCACTGAAGAGCTTGCTCATTGGATGGGGATTATCTCTATGAATTACAATGGATTAGAATTAATTAAAAAATTTCCTAATTTAGAAGCTACTGAAGATTTTAATCGGTTGAAGAATTTAAAAAAATCGTTCTGTTTATTTTTACCCTTTCAATTTCTAAAAGACAATGATAAGTTACCCCATAGTTGGGATGCCACTTCTGATTCAATAACTCTATTTTTAGCAAAAGAACTGGGATTAAATGAATGTTTTTTAATTAAAGATGTAGATGGGATATTAAATAAAAAAAATCAAGTAATTAAAGAAATCTCAACTTTGGAATTTAAGGAAATGAAAGAATTGAGAAAATTAACTGAATTAAAATCTGATAGTGAAGAATTAAAGGAAAGATCAAAACCAATAGACCCCTATTTAACGATTCTAATAGATAGATATAAAATTTCATGTATTATTCTAAATGGATCAAAAAATAAAACTCGAATCTTCAAATATTTTCAAGCGGTCAAACCAGAAGAAGAAATTTATACTAGAATTAAATGAAAAGCTTTGCAAGTAAATAAACTTGGATTTACTGACATTTTAATAAAGATTTATAATTATAATTAAAGTTTTAATTAAATTGAATCTAAATTATAATTAATATAATTTTTAAAGTCAATAAAAATCAAGAGTCAAATTAAAATGGATATTGAAGAAATGAAAAAGAATGCTGACTTTCTAATAAACAATATGAAAGGAATGGATATTCCTGGTTCCACTACTGTAAATATTAGATATAGAAATATGGTCAATTTTGCAAAAATATACGGAATAACGGATCCAAAATATGTCGGACCAGAAGAGGAAGGAGTTGTAGCGTGCCATGCCTTTGCAAATTACTTTACAATCAAAGCGATTTATAAATTATTACTTGGATTTAAATTAAATCAAGATGGTAAAGAACGCGGAATTATGCTTGATCCCGGTAAACTCCTGCATGCAGGTAATCGTTATAATTGGGAAGGATGTGTCGACGTTAAATCTGGAGATAAACTCACTGTCACAGGAAAATGCACTGATGTAAAGTTAGTAGAAAAAAATATGATGTTGTTTGCTGATTTTTTAGTACATGTTAAAAATCAAAATGACGAGCCAGTTTGTAATATTACAATTTCTGCTGGATCTCGTAAAGGAGGGTATTAAAATGGTTAAAATCTCAGATTTAAAAGTTGGTCAAGTATTAAAAAATGAATTTGAGGGAATTACAAGAGATTTACTTAAACAATACGCGAAAGCTTCAGGAGATACTAACCCCATCCATACTAATGATGCTATAGCAGAGAGAGCAGGTCTTAAAGGTGTTATTGGTCATGGATTACTAAGCTTCGGATTTATCTCAAAATTATTCGAAGATTTTCTTGAACATGGGAAATATGGAAATATTATTGATATTAGCGTACAGATGCGCGGAATGGTAAGGGTTTCAGATCTTTTAATCACCGAAGCAACAATAAAGAACATTGAGGGTAAAAGAGTATATTTTGACGTGAACCAGACAACAATAACCAAGGTTGATATCAAAGATAAGGATGGAAATATAGTAAAGCAATTCGAGGCTGGAGAAAGAGGTTATATTTCTGAACAGGATATTAAAAGAGGTTTGGTAAAGACTAGAGAAGTCCCAGAAGGGATTTTGACTTATCGTGAAAGAGTGGCAACCCCAGGCGAAGCTATTATTGAACTGTTTGAATAGAAATTAAAAAGGGCTCTAAAACTTTTAAAATCTTATTCTCTTTTTGTTATTTTTTTAATTTCTATTTCAATTTCTTTTATTCCGTTATTATCCTTTACCTTTTTAGCAATTTCAAGTAGTGAATAATAATACTTTAAATAATTACAGTCATTAAATAATTGAATTTTAAAATAATTTAGTAGATGGTTTTATAAATAGATTTATTCCTCGAACTATGTTTAGAGTTTATAGTCTCTTTAAAGTATCTACTCTTAAGGAGAGAATTTTTTTGTGATTCACATAATTATTTTAAAAGATTTTTATACTAGTTTAATAGATCAAATATTTGAAGGATTAAATTATAAAAACATAATTTTACCTACCGTTTTGACAACTCAAGAACCAATTGATCATCAAGAACTATTAGATACTGAAAAAATAGAGAGTTTAATACTAAATGGATATAATGAGAAAGCCGCTGAAGAAATATTTAGTTTAATAGAGACTTATCAAAATCATTCTGATAAAGAGTTAATTTATCGAAGCCTTAGTCTATTAAATTTAATCTGTGATAAATCACCAGCTATATCAGAGAGAGTAATAAAAAATATTTCTCATTTTATAAATGATTCAGATTCTTGGATTAGATTAGTTTCATTAGAAATATCATATCAAATAAGTTTATTTAGACCGAATTTACTCATTGAATCAATAGAGAAAATTAGAGGGAGATTATACGATCACGATCCATCTGTAAGGAGGTTAACAGTAAAGATCATTGGTAATCTGATTTTATCTTTGCATATTGATATAAACAAATTGTTAGAGATAATTGAAGAATACACAGAAAAATTAATGGATAATGATTGGAAAGTAAAATTACATGTAATTAAGACTATCCAAAAAATTCTAAATCAAGATTTTACGAAAATTCAGAATTTAGAACCTTTGTTATCTATGGTAATCATTAACCTAAGAGATGAAGACGATGATGTGGCTCGAGCAGCGGCAGAACTTTTAAAAATTCATGGAACCTATTTTCTTTCGAAAGAAAAAATATTCTATATTTTATTAAATCTCCTTTATAATGAAGAAAATAGAGTTAAAGAACTTATTATTTGGTTATTTGGAGAAATTGGGAAAGAAAAATCATCAGAGATAATCTCAATAATTCCAAAATTGATTAACTTATTAAAAGAAAATGATTATCGTATTCAGTTAAAAGTTATTGAAGCGCTTGTAAATATAGCTGAAAATAATTTTGATCAAATTTGGGCAAATTTATTACATTCTATGTTAGAAGCAAGTGATTCTAATTATAGAAATTCATTAATTAATGCAATTTTTCATCTTAGTCGCAAGAATATAACTGAAATATTCCCATATTTATTTGAAGAATTGGAAAATCCGTCTGAAAATATAAGAGAAGGTATTGTACTCGTTTTTCAACGGTTATTTGAAGAATATCAGATTGAATTAGAAAATGAAATCACTAAAATTCTATATCAATTAGAATCAAGGTTTTGGAGAGAAAGAAAAAAAACGATTAATCTATTACAACAAATTTGTTTCATTTTAGAAAACAAAAAGATTGCGGTATGGATTACAATTGAATTGAGTAATGCTTTAAATATTGAAAAAGATCCAGAAGTTAAAACTGAAATTATTTATACATTAAAAAATATTAGAGTAAGCTTTCCAGATATAGATGAAGCCATTAAAAGAATTAATAATGAATTATCAATTTTTCATAAGAGAATTATCGAATTCCAGAAAATTCCTGCCCAATTTAGAGAAAAATTAAATTCATATATAGAAAATTTCAAGTTTAACGATACAGAAATCCAGTTAAATGAAAAATACAATAAAGTTTTAAAAAAAATTAAAAAGTTTTCCCATCTAATTAATAGATTTGAGTATAAAAGATTGGCTTTTGATTTAATCGAAGAATGGGAAGAAACTAGGGTTCAAATAATTGAAGAATTAAGCATTATTAAAGGCTTTATCTCTGAAATTTGTGAAGAGAAAAAAGCCGAATTTGCGTCTAATTTGAAAGAACGTATTAATACAATAATTAAACGTATTAATGTTCTAAAAGCTGAATTTGAGTTTGTGAAAGAAACCAAGTTTGAAGTTAAATTAGACGAAAAATTATCTCATGTTGGGTTTGCTTATATTAAAGAAGAAAAATTAGAAAATATCACCCAAATTAGAAAAAAACTGTTTAAATTGGATAGTGAAATTAGAGAAATATTAATAACAAATGTAGAATTCAACGAAATATTTAAAAATCTTCTACAAAAATGGGTTGCAACTAAAATTGAAATTCAAGAATATTTAAATGATTTAGATCGCCAAATAAAATTAATGAAAGATAAATTAGTTGAATATGAAGAAGCAGAACCTATAAGCAGTACACGCGTTAAATCTAAAATGATTAATGGGATTAGTAATGAACTAAGTTTTCAACTCCTTCAAGGACATATCCAATCTATTATTACAGAAAGAATTGAGGGAATGAAAAAATTTAATAATGATTTTAATAATCTCAGTTCTAAACTGGAATTTTTATTTAAAAAAGACGATTTTTCAGATGCTAGGAAATTATTAGAAATGAATTCAACCCAGGTTCAAAACTTTATCGAAGATACAGAAAAACAAATTAGTATAATCATCGGTAATGAAAAATCCTTTGAAGATAATAATGTCTTTAATTTATATATTAGACCATATATCAACAAGTTTAATTCTTCAAAAGAACTCTTAATAAATCGATTAAAAACTTTTAACCGAAAATCGAATAATAAACTTTACTTAAACCAATTGAAATACTACTCGAAAATATTGAATCCAATTAAACTAGACCTTTTATCATCCTATATCCATTTAGATATTGAGCGATTAAAGGATCTTACTCTAAAATTTATAAATAAGAATAAACTCAATGCTAAAATTATTAATGACAAACTCTATTTCCAACAGATTGAATCGGAAATGCCAGTTTCAAAAGAAATTCTCTTCTTTAAAAATATTAAAACAATTGGTAATGAAATTTACCTAAACTTCAAATTGACAAATCCTTCAAATTTTGATTTTAAAGATTTACAAATATCATTAAAAGTACCCTCATATCTTAATTTCCAAAGAAAAGAAAGTTTTCCTAAGTTCCTGCAAGTTAATGAACTTAAACCAGGAAATATCTTTAAATTTAACTATGTCCTAAAAGTAGATAAAAGAAAAGAGCTGAAAAAGAATCTGTTTGACCCAACTGCAGATGAAATTAAACTTGATCTTTATTATAGAGATCAATTCAATATTTCTAGAAAATCAACGAAGCATATTGATCTCTTTATACGTTAACATTTCGATTTAAATTTGAAACCTTTAAATTATCTCATAAAGTTATTTTGGATATTTGTTTTTAATTACCTTCTATTTATTGAAAATTTAAATAAAAAATTTGGTAAAAATTAATATATTTATCTCTTCTATATAGTTCTAACAAAATCGATTAAAATTTCTTTATCTATCGATCTTTTTAATAGATTGATACGAAAAAAATAATAAGTAATTTAAATTTCTTCAATTGCTTTATTATTAGGAAATATCTACATGAAAAAGAGAATAGTTGTGAGGTGAAAATGGAAAAACCAGAATATAGACTAACCAAAGATGTAAAGATACATGGATGAAGCTGTAAACTTGGACAAAACGATCTAGATAATTTATTAACTAAGGTAGGACTCGCTGGAGTCAGTGAAGATGCTGCCATTATACCGATACCTAATAGTGACTTGGTTCTTGTTAAAAATATCGATATATTTACACCTATTATAGATGAACCGGAAATTCAGGGTGAAATTTCTGCGTGTAATGTAACAAACGACATATTTGCGATGAATGTGCCTGAGGTATCAGGAATGCTTGTATTTTTAGCCATAAGTAATAGAACTCCAATAGAAATTGCTGAAGGGATTTTAAAAGGTATAAAATATTTTATGGAAGAGAAGATAAATTCTAAAGTGGTTGGTGGACACACGATTTATAGCGAATGGCCATTAATGGGCGGTGAAGCTTCTGGATATGTACATAAAGATTCAATTATTCGAAAACAAGGAGTAAAGAAAAGAGATAAATTAATTTTAACAAAACCAATAGGATTACAAGCAATTATGGCATCATACAGGCTTCTTAAGGATTTCCCAGAAATGCTTGAACATTATTCTAAAGAGGAACTCCAAAAATCCATCAATTTTGCGATAAAAATTATGACAACCTCAAATCAGAATGTTGTAAAAACAATACATTCATACAAGGATTTTTCATTTATCCATGCATTAAGTGATATTTCTGGATTTGGTTTGGCGGGTCATACTGCTGAAATGCTTCAGAATTCTGATCTCTCTGCGATAATTGAGACTATACCATCGATAAAATTTTCTGAAGAATTATCACATGAATTAGGATATGCTTTTGATGAATGTTATTGCCACGAAACAGCAGGGGGTATGCTTCTAGCTGTCGATCCTACCAAAGTAGAAGAATTTACAAGTGCGCTTAGCAGTAATAAAATACCAAATTGGATAGTTGGCACAATAACTAAAGAACAACCAGGTGTAGTTCGAATTTCAAAAAATGTCCAAAATATTGAAACTACAAAAATCTAAAGATGTTAATGATATAAGCTTAAACATTGGAAATGGTTGCTTATTGAAAATTCCACTTGCGAAGTGGCATCAAAATTAAGATTATTCTCTTTCTTTAATTTTACCATTGAGTTTTGTAACAATCTCTCTAATTTCATTTAAGACTTTATCTATCAATTTTTTACCATTCTTTACATTAAAGGCAGTTATTGAAACCTCTACTTCAACAGATAAACCAATTCGAGGATGAGTTTTGATCCAAAGTTGAGGATATTTTTTTTCTAACTCATTTGTATACGCTGCAATCTGACTTTCTCCAATACCTGAAAAGAGAAAGCCCATCTCAATGAAATTACCTTGTTTTTCCTTTAATATTGGCATAATTATATTTCTAAACATAGCTTTCATCTCAGCAGGTACACCCGGTAATATAAAAATAGTGGTATTTCCTTCTATAATCTTGACACCAGGAGCAGTACCTACTGTATTAGGTAAAGGTATAGAGTCTTTTGGAAGAATTGCCATTTTTTTTCTTTCTTTGGTCATTCCTTCGAGTTGTAATAATCCTTTTTTATGAGCACGTTCATATGCTTTTCTAATAGATTCATATGCATGTTGATCTAACTCAATATTCCTATTTAAACCATTTGCTATTCCCTGTAAAGTCATATCATCGAATGTAGGACCGATTCCTCCTGAGGTTATTACAATATCTGGTTTACGTTGTAAAATCTGTTTTAACGTGCTTGAAATTGTTTCTAGGTCGTCTCCAATAGTGATAATCCTTTTAACTTGATGACCATATTTCGTTATTCTTTTTGCCATCCAGTTTGAATTTGTATCTTGAGTCTTTCCAATAAGGATTTCATTTCCAATCATTAAGAGTTCAATAATCATGAAATAATCATCAAAAAATTCTTCTTGTATATAATTTTATAAAACTTGATATTTTTTAATTAATTTACTCAATTACAAGCAGAATAAATAATTTGTTTTTAAAAAGAATGATGATTGAAATTGATGATGCCGGTACAGGAGATCTTGTAGGAGATGTATTTATTGGCTTTTTAAGAAAAGAAACTGGAGAATTAATTTTTAAGACATTACCCGTTGAGCTTTTTCAAGGAGAAAACTGGAAAAACAAAAAACCGTTCGAGGTAGTTGTTGAACAGGTACAAGAGGGACTAAAAGAATTAAATTTCCAAAATCATATTGAAAAAATCGAATTATGTAGAGGAAATATTTTTGACCGAGTAAGGAATTACTTTATAGAAGCAGGGATAAATTATGAAGATACTATAGTCGAAGGGAAATTACAGGAGGCTGTTGAAGGGAGACTAGTCAGTCACCTTCGAAATGATTTAGGAGTGAGATCAAACAGCTTAACTAAGAAAAGTGGAGCCAAACGATTCTTTGTATTGTTTAATTGGGTTTGCTATGATATTTTTAAAAGAGAAAAATATGTGAAATCCGGATTTAAAAAATGGAACACTGTTTGGCGAGATCGTGCCATTGAAAAATATAAAAAAATTAAATCTTCACAGAGAAATAAAAAATCATGAAAATTGTTGTTTTTGCACCTCATCCCGATGATGAAATTTTTGGATGTGGGGGTAGCATCTTAAAATGGATGGAAGAAGGACATGATGTTCATATTATATATGTTACAGATAATCGGGTTCTAATAAAATGGGGGTTAAAAGAGAATCAACTCCTTTTAGAAGAAGCAAAAGACTTCATCAATCTCAGTGAAGAAGAAATTGCCATAATTGCTTTAAAAGAAGCAGAACAAGTATCAAAGGATTTTGGATTTACAAAAAAGAATGTCCATTTATTTAAATTTCATGACCAAGGAGCTATGAATCATATTGAATATGGGGTGACTTTATCAAAAGAAATAATAAAGGATGCAGATAGGATTGTTCTTTCAAGTGATAACAATAATCATGTAGATCATCAAGCTACTCATACTATAGCTAAAAGAGCAGCTAAAGAAGTTAATTTAAAAAATGCTCAATTCTATGTTTATGCCTTGTATAACGTTTTAAAGGCTCCAAAAGAAAAGCAAATTAAAATAAAAGTGGAGCAATACCAAAATAGGCTTTATGAATTAATGAAAGAATATAGAACTCAACTATGTTTAAAAGATACCAGAATGGGTTGGGAGTGGGTTTTAAAAAAAAGGAGATATGAAAGATTTGGAGTTTTCAAGTTTGAAGATATGAATAAATTTGAGAATTTCTAATTCAGTTCTGTTCCGCAATTCTTACAGACTTTATCATTTATAGCATTTTTATCATAACCACATGCAAAACAAATAAGACTTTTATCATCTTTAGGTTGTTCAAGATCTATCCTATCAGCTGGCTTAGTAACTTTTTCTGAAGGTTCTTGTTTTTTTGGTTTGAACATTACACTTTCTTCTGCTCTAGCACGTTGTTTTTCAACAAAATCTTTATCATGCGGAGTAATTATCTTAAAGTCTTCTGGTGGTTGAATTTCTTTAAAACCTTTTGGGAGCTCTTTAAATTCAGAATCTTCTGTCATCTTCGATTTGTTGTTAATAGTTGAATTTAAAATGGAATTTTGATTTACTTGTTTCTCTTGCATAATTGTTTCTCCGTCTAGAACCATTTCTTGTGGTACTTCTGGTTCTGGTTCTTCTTCTAGATATTTTAAATCATCCCTATATATTTTTTCTTTAAATTGTCCCGCTTTTAGTTCTTTTATATGTATAAAAATACCTTTAGTCCTATTAATAATCATATTTTTAAATGAAACGTCTATTTTCGGAGATTTTGAAAAATTAATTGTCATCTCAGATATATCTACCCATTCTTGGATCGCAGCCTTAATATCACCTTTTTTTTCAAATCTTTGTGCTATCGCGATTTTCATTCCAAGCTCTTTATTAAATTGTGTAATGTCCATGATAGACTCTTTTTTTTTGTTCTATTAAATACAATGTTTACAAATAAATTCTAATATAAAATCTTTTTTCGATTGGTAATACAAAATTTAATATTTTAAATCACTACTAGTTATATAAGAGTATATAATATCTCCGAGAACAATAACAACTTAAGAGCAACTGAATTATGTCAATTTCTCCTCTTTCTTCAAATGAGATACAAAACTTAAGAGAATTAATCGAAAAAAATGGATGGAAGATAGAAGGTACTATTGAAAACTATTTTCGCTATAGTTTAAAAAAGGAGAAACTACTCCTATTTACAATCAAATTTCCAATAACTCTACCAATAAGAATTAACATCCCATTTGAAGTTGTAAGTTTTCGAATTTCAGTAGCTTTTCAATTCTGGAATTTAGAAAAGGGTACTTATAGTGTAATTCTTTATCTTATGAAAGCATTGAGAAATTTGGCAATATCTTTAACTCTTGAACATGTTTTCCCTTTACAAGATAAAAAGCAGGAAGTTAACAATCTATTAAATTTGGTTATTCCAGAACTTATCAGCAATGAGAAGGAAAATTCATGGTTAAATCGTATACGGATTTCACTAATGAATAAAAGAGATAGACTTAAAGACTTTTCTGATATAGATTTAAGTAAAATTGTAGAATCCCTTCAAAATAAGGGATTAATGCCTAGCTTTAAAATACCTTGGGAACTAAAATATGGAATTCCTAAGCTTAGAACCTCTGAAACTTTACTCTTTTCAAATGACAGCGCTCTAGATGAGTTTTTTATTTTAGAGAAAGGCTACTTCACATATTTCAAAGATTTGGAATATAACAAATTTCATCTCAGGGGATTATGTGATAGTTATACACCGTATATTTTAAATGAATTATTTAAAGATAATCCCGAGTTTAGATTAGAATCATTTATTGAAAATTGGATTCAATTTACACGCATTATTTTAAATTCTTTTGTAGAACTCATTCAAAAAAGAAATATAAACCAAACTGAATTTATTAATTTTCGACCAGCCAAAGAGCTCATCTATGGTAATCAGAATTTTGTAGAAGATTACAATAATTTCCCCTTCTCTGCCTTAAGTTATGAAAGTGTGATAACAAAAGAATTATTTAATATTCATAATGACTTATTCAATAAACCACCAACTAATTTTGAAGTAATTGAATCAATAAATCAATATACTGAAGCTGAAGAATTAATAAAAAATTATAGATTTGAAGAAGCAGCTAATATTCTAAATGATGCTTTAATAGTATTTAACAAAAATCAACAACGCAAAATTGTTGTATCAATCTTATTAAAATTGAGAAAAATAGCAAAACTCTTAGATCATGATGATACAGCTCTTAATTATTTGCAAAGTGCATTAGGTGTAGCAAAATCTGGAGATATTCCAATAGATTTTATTATAAAAGTTCATTATAAACTCGGAGTTACCTATTATAAGAGGAAAGATTTTCAAAATGCCTTAAATCATTTTGGAATTATAATAACTTTTTTAGAAAAAGAAGAAATTTCACTCAAAAAAGAAGAGTTTTTGGGATCGGCTTATCTCTACATTGGTTTAATTCATTTGGAACAAGATGATATTGAAGGTTCTAAATCATATTTTAAGAATGCATTCCTGATTGGAGATAATAATCTAAAAGTGAAATTAAAATATTTTCTACAACGAGCAATTTTCTATAAAATACGAGGTAATCTTACATTAACACAGAAATTTTTGAAAGCAGGATTTGATACAGTTGGTTTAAATTTTGAAAACAAGAAAATACTTAAAGTTTTGACAGATCTAATGCTTGAATTGTCTGAATTTTATATTCATCATAAGAAGGATGCGCGAAGAGCTTATTATCTGCTCAAAAATCTTGAAAATCAAATATTTCTAAAAGAAATAAGTAATATGAAAAGAGGAATACGTTGGAATTTATTAATGGTTGATTTCTATAATACATTTGAAGAAAATCGTGAGAAATCTCAATTTTATTTAAAACAAAGTCAGAAATTAAGAAATCAACTTCAAATGATAGGAATAAATGCTTAGAATAAAATTTTTTTACTTTCTGGAAAATTGAGACCTTTTAGCCCCAAGACTGTCTTGTTGACCTCCAAAACGACCTTTTACAACTCTAGTTACATATAATTCTCGAAATCGCATTCTTGGAATTTTTTTCTTTTTAGCATTTACTCCACTTCGGTCAATTTTAGGAGTTTGCATTTTTACTTTTCCTGCTTTTGTTAAAGAACCATGAGAACCCGGCATTTTCTTTTAATCTTCTCTATTTTATAATTATGTTATATGAATAAATAAATAATTTTAAACTCTTAAATTTTGTTATCTTTAACATGTCTTAAAGATAGGACTCCATTTTTTTATTAAACATTCTCATTAATACTTTATTTAAATTCAATTTACTCCCTAATTAAAATGATGCCTGATAAAAAATTGAATGAATCGCTAACTAACAATCCTGAGAAAGATGAAGCAAAGATATTATATGGTATTAATGATTTAGTCTGTTTTGCATGTGGAGAAAAAGTCAAAGATAATACCGATGTTTGTCCATATTGTAATACACCTATTAAATAATGCCATTTTTATCCTTTTTTTTAATTCTAAAAAGGAAGGATAATAAAATCCATAATACTGTATAGATCAAGATGTTGCTTAGAAAGACAGATAATTCTTCACTATAATAAGCTAGATTTAAGAAATATACTAAAAATAGCCAAATAATATTCAATGGAATAATATAAATTGAAAATTTTTGAGAAAGCGTTTCCTTTTTTTTCCAAATCAAATAAATGTCGAGAATAAAGGGAATTACATGAATATAATCATAATAGAGGAATAAGAAAAAGAATTCATACACAAAAATTATTCCAAGCGGTACAATCGAATAAATTAGAAAATTATTTATATAAGGATTATCGCGAAAAAGTAGCCATGCCAATGATAATGAAAAATACCACTGGCTTATTGTAAAAATAACTATATTGGCACCAGGATCTCCATGGCTTCTATCACCATAAAGAAATGTATCTAATGGCTGCCATGAAAAAGGTATTAAAAACTGAAAAAGCAGAGAAATTATCGTTGCTATTGTAATCTGGATTAAAGTAATAGTTATGAGATTTAGCTCATTCAGCTTAAATTTCGATTTAATCATTAAAATCTTATATCTTTAAATCAATATTACTTTTACTTATTTTAGGTAAGAAATTTGAATGGTAAATTCAGAGTCTCTTGCCAATGAAAATTCTGTTGAAATAAATTAGACAATTTATAAAAATCAAATTTTCCCATTATTTCCATTAAAGCTACTTTACAGCCTTTATTGTGAACAAAAGAGGAATTTCCGCTTTTTGATTTTTTAAATGAAAAAACCCATCAGATCCACGTTCTGCAAAGGGGAATTGCTTCCAAACCGTGAATGGGTATTCATTTAAGTATTCAATTTTCAAACCAGCATCAATTAATGAATTAATTATATCTGACATGCTGTGAGCCCATTCATACTCTTTTTTTGGCTCAATTTTATTATCTAAAGCATATGATCCATCTGCAATAAATTCCATTGGTTTAGGATCGTGGAAATAGTTGTAATAAACTTGAAGATCTTTGATATCTTTGGTTTCATTATTAAAAATCATTGAAAATGGATGACTCTCAGCCATATAAAAAAAGCCACACGGTTTTAAGTAATAAGCAATAATATTTCCCCATTCCTTCAAATCATTTAGCCAACAGAGTACTCCAATTGAAGTATATACAATATCAAATTTTTCAGATAAAACATTAGGCAAATCATAGAGATTCGATTCAATAAAATTAGCTTCGAGCATTGTTTGCTTTGCTAATAATTTTGCTAATCGAATTCCTTCACTGGAGATATCAATTCCTGTAACTATAGCTCCTTCTCTTGCCCAAGAAAGTGTATCAAGACCAAAATGGCATTGGAGATGTAATAATGATTTTCCTTTTACATCCCCCAATTCTTTCAATTCATAAGATTTTAATGTAGTTTGTCCCTTTAAAAATGATTTTACACTATAATCCTCACTTTCTATTTCGTAGTGTAACCTAGCAAACTCATCCCAGAGTTCTTTATTTGCATCGTAGTATTTTTTATTCAAATATTTCCACGCCCAAAGATAACATTGTTAATAAATTTAAAGATATATATACTATAACTATAAAAGAAATGAATTTTTCCTTTATAGTCTTATTTTTACTATTTATGAGAGATAATTTATAAGTTATTAACTCGTGTGCTGGTGAAATTATGGAATTCTAGAAAAACTTTTATTAAAAAGTAGTTTAATTATTTAAGTGAAGTTCAATACTGAAAAGGAATAAAATGAAGATTTCCGATAAATTACTAAGAAGATTAATCAGAATTTATCATAGAACAAATCTACTATATATAACTGGAAATTATGATAAAGCCTTAAAATATTTTGAGGAAAATGAAAATCAATTCGAAAATTTACCCAAAGAACAGCAAAAAGAAGCAGAACAACTTCATTGCCAATCATTAATGTTAATAGCTATTATATTTTCTTACAGAGGGGATCTAAATCGTTATTTCGAAGTTGTTATAAAGATCTTAAAAATTGCTGAAGAAATTGATGACAAATATTGTCTTTTATTAGCAATGTATGGTTATGGAAGGTACTATTGGTTATCTGGTGATCTTATTCAAGCCCTCAAATATTTTGATCTTGCTATTGAATTAGGACAAGATATCGATGACCCAGAAAGATATATGTATTTTTTAAGTTTAATAATGATGGCCATTCGTGTTGCTGTCATGAAGGGCGATTTAGAAATTGCAAGAGAATATTATAAACAAGTCGAAATAAGTGAAGAGGATAAAAATAAGAGTCTTTTAACATCTCTGAATCATAAAAGAATGTATGATATGAGTAAAGCATTAATATTGAAATCGAGTAATAGATTTCGCGACAGGGCAATGGCTCAAGAACTCTTTAAAGAAATTTTTGAGGATGAAACTTTTCTTTTAAATAACAGACATTGAATCAAATTTCTTATACTAATTTTTAAGATTTGCGTCCTTTGATTAGAAAAAAATATAAATTTTATACATTCTTTATTAAATTAACTTTTCAAAGGGGACTTGGTGTAGTTTTCTAAGCTTTATCGCTTAGAAAGCACAACCCGGTGGCACAGCAGGCTCCAGATCCTACAAGCAAAAGCTGTCCCGTAGACACCTG
>Ga0307378_10002318_pt1 | contig 29503 bp, 19 predicted proteins | sample UN1MG_FD_202238 | JGI IMG/M metagenome (GOLD analysis project Ga0307378, IMG submission 202238) | Soil microbial communities from Risofladan, Vaasa, Finland - UN-1 | ecosystem: Environmental > Terrestrial > Soil > Coastal area > Acid sulfate soil | place: Finland: Risofladan, Vaasa | collected... | reverse complement strand
TCAAAGAACCAGATCGAACTGATTGATAATCTTTCATCGATAGCATCAGCTTTCTCAGCGTTTGCAAAAATGCCGGGGACCACTCCCGGACTTGTCAACCTGCTTGGACAGATACAGATAACCCTGGAGCTGTTCAGGAATACTGACAACGTGACATTCTGGGTACGGTGGCCGCACGAGAGCAAGGTTTTCATTTATGCCGACAAGGAACAGCTCAATGGTATTTTTTCCAACCTGTTCAAAAACAGCATCCAGGCAATTCCGCAGGAGAGGCAGGGACTTATCAAGGTGTCACTTGAGATGAGAGGCGACAAGGTTGTTGTTGCAGTTGAAGATAACGGATCCGGTATCCCTGAACCTTTGCAGAAAAAGCTCTTTACCCCGAACTTCACAACAAAATCATCAGGTACAGGATTAGGACTTTCAATCGTTAAGAAATATGTCGAAGGAGCAAGAGGGAGGGTATGGTTTAAATCAGAAGCAGATAAAGGGACAACATTCTTCATTGAATTCCCGCTTATGTACACGGTTGAGAAACCTGGAGAATCTGCGTCAGTCTAACCCAACCCGGTTGAAAAATTCAATTATTTAATTATATTAGCGGTTCTTATCAGGCTTTAATGAAGGGAAGTTATACTGTCAATGTTAAGTGGTTAGTATTAAGTTTGTTAGTAATAGCAGGTTTCATTGAACCTTTATATTCCCAGACTAAAATCAGCGGTATAATAAACCAGTATGCCAGGGTAGACTCTATCGGAACCGATTTTGTAGTTATTGATGATGAAGACCAGTTCGCCCAGTTCGCAGTGGGAGATACTGTACTGCTGATGCAGATGAAAGGAGTAAGAATTAAGGGGAATGAACTTCCAGAAACTGACTATGGAATTGGTGAAGCAATGTACGGGCTACCCGGCAAATATGAGTTCCTGACTATTTCCTTCCTTGATGGTGTCTTTAAAAAAGTAGTTTTCATGGCTGATATTGTTAATACAACAATGGATGTCAATAGCAGTATTCAGTTAGTTAAAGTGCCATCTTATAATTATGCTATTGTTGATGGTACACTTACCTGCCAGCCATGGGACAGTACAAAAAAAACGGGAGGGATACTTGCAGCAATTATTGGAAGGACCCTCTCCCTCAAGGCCAATATAGATGTTACAGGCAAGGGATTGAAGGGAGGAGATTCAGTTCAGGGTAAAGGTATATGTGTTATTACAAATTTATTATGGGATAAATACGCTTATCCTGCCAGCACCGACAGTTCGGGAAATAAGGGAGAAGGATTGACTACAAAGGTTAATATATACTTTAGTCTGCCATTGCCATCTCTGCCAGTTTACCCTGGTTTTGCAAAAGGCAAAGGAGCCAACTTCACCGGTGGCGGTGGCGGAAACGGAAGATTTTCAGGTGGCGGTGGTGGTTCAAACTACGGTGCAGGAGCTAGAGGCGGTCGTGAAAACAACAATCTATGCATTCCACCTTACGATGGAGGTCTGGCCGGAAAGTCAGTTTTGCCCACACCCCTTAAAAAAGGTCTCTTCCTTGGAGGCGGAGGTGGAGGATCAACATTTCTTTTAGGCGGAACATCTGTTTCGGGTGGTAACGGCGGAGGTATCATATTTCTAATTTGTGATACATTAAAGGGTAATGGCTATAGTATTCTTGCTAATGGCGCCTTCCCAGGTACATCAAGCGGCAATGCCGGTGCAGGTGGCGGTGGTGGCGGCGGAACAATAGCTCTATACCTTCAGAGCTACTCCGGACTCGCTACATCTGCCTTATCTATTTCTGCCAAAGGTGGAAATGGAGGAAACAATGCTGGAAATTCCGGAGAGGGTGGTGGTGGTGGTGGTGGTTATATCAATACCAGTGATAGTGTTCCTCTTCCATCAAACGTTCTAAAAACAGTTTTAGGAGGGACCGGAGGTACAAGAGCTGGTACCGCATCCGGACTTAATGGTTTAGCGGGTATTGATTCAACAAAATTCAAACCTCTTCTAAACGGATTCCTTTTCAACTCAATCAGATCCTCAGTCACCGGCGACCAGGTGGATTCAATCTGCTCCAATGTGAATCCTCCGACCATTACCGGTACAAATCCGGCAGGGAAAGGGCCTTTTGAGTATTTGTGGCAAAAAAGCTATAATCTTTCCGGGACTCTTTTTACAATATCAGGTGCGACTTCAAAGGACCTGACCTTTAATGCAGAAGAGATCGATACCTTCTGGGTCAGGCGAGTTGTTAAAGATACAGGTACTACACCGCTAATGATCACCGATACAAGCAAATGGGTTAAGATAATTGTTCAGCCGGCAATTACCGGCAACGATGTAGGGAAAGATACAACAATCTGCTACGGAAAGAATCCGCTGAGCCTGGTACCACTCAATGCAGGTCCATCGAATGGTAATGGAACATACAAATACCAGTGGATTGAGAACAACACTGATGGCGACTGGTCGGGTGCAACACCCTGTGCGGAACCTTCTGATCTTCCATCATATGATCCTGACGCCCTTACATTTTCTACATATTATAAGCGTGTTGTAACTTCAGGCCGCTGCATTAATCAAAGTGCCACTGTGACTATAACGGTATTACCTTCAATCACTAAGAATATTATCAACCTACCCGATTCGATTATTTGCGAAGGACAGCTTTTCAATACGCTTAGCGCTTCAGCACCGGAAGGAGGATCAGGCAGTTATGTCTATCTGTGGCAGGACAGCACAACTACGGGGGTATGGAACAACGCACCAAATGTAAACAGCACAGCAACATACACACCTGACACATCAACCTTTGCTTCAGCCGAGCAAATATATTACAGAAGGGTGGTATTTTCTGATCCTGACAGCGTATGCAGGAGTAACAGCCCTGCAGTACTTATGACCAGGTACCATTATATTTATAGCAATAGCATTGAAAAAGACGATACGATCTGCTCCGGTACGGTACCGCCCGAGTTAACGGGAAGCAGCCCTGATGGCGGATCGGGTATATACACATACATGTGGCAGGACAGTTCAAAAGCTGCTTCATGGACAACGCGAGGAACTGCCATCTCACCATATGGTCCTCCTGCTCTTTCGGATACTACCTGGTACAGAAGGATTGTCAACTCATCCAAATGCTCTGATACCAGCAAGGTCCTCGTCATAAATGTACATAAGCCGATAACAAATAATGTTGCATCAGGAAGCGACACCATATGCAGCGGAGCCGTCCCCAACAAAATAAAAGGCAGCATTCCGGAGGGCGGCACAGATGTTTATGCTTACCAGTGGTTAAGTTCGACCGACAATGCTGTTTATACCGATATTGACACCTTGGCTAACGGATCTGATTATCAGCCTGAAGCCCTGACAGCAACCACATGGTTCAGGAGAAGGGCGATATCCGGTAAATGTTCCTCTGAAAGCAATGCAATAAAGGTGTCTGTTCTTCCTCCGATAACCGATAATGTTCTTTCCGGTGATCAGACAATCTGTTATGGTACAACACCTGCTCAGATAACAGGTCTGACGGGAGGAGCAGGTGGAACTCCGGTATGGATCTGGGAGCAGAGCACTGATGGTGTGGCCTGGTTAACAGCAACCGGTATAAGCAATGAGCAGGACTATTCACCTCCATCGCTTACTGATCCGATGAAATACAGGAGGATCATTCTTTCAGGTCCGAATAATTGTTGCATTGACACTTCTGACATAGCGCATGTCGGCATCAATCCACTTCCGACTGGAGAAATTACCTCAATTGCTGATACTACGGTATGCGGAGGATCAGAAGTAGCGTTACGGATTAACCTGACTGGTGCTTCGGCCTGGAAAGTCATTTACAAACAAAATTCCACTGAGATCACCGTTAATAACATTTCAGCTTCAAATTATACTATCCGGGATATCCCCGTACCTTCAGATTCCATGTCGGCTTTCAGTTATTCGCTGGTTTCGGTAGAGGACCAGAATAACTGCCTTGCCACTTCGCTTACAGGTACCAGGAAGGCAGATGTTTATAGGTTTCCCGTCGCAGAGGCTGGTCCTGATGACGAAGTGTGCGGTCCTGAATATACTCTGGCTGCTATCCCGAGCGATGGAGCAGGTACATGGATATTCCCTTCGGATGTGGTGGAATCGGTTGTAAGCGATCCGGCAGGCACGGTTAAAATTGATTCATCATTTAGTGAGGCATACAAGGAATACTGGTTTTACTGGAAAGAGGTGAGCTGGCAGTGCGAAGATAAGGACTCCGTAAAAATAAGGTTCTATAACCGCATTGATAATATAAGCGCAGGAGGTGATACCACGTTATACTCTTTTGATTATATTCTGGAGTTGAATGCTTGTCCGATTGAGTCTTTCGAAACAGGTAACTGGAGCGTTGTTTCGGGTAAAGGAGATTTTGATGTTGATACTGCAGCTTCAACGGTAATCAGAAACATCTCTCATGGATTAAATACATATAAATGGACAGTCACAAACGGGGCATGCATGCTTGAGGACCTGATCAATGTGAATGTCAATGATATCTTTATTCCTGAAGGATTTTCTCCTAACAACGACCCTGAGGGTTATAACAATACTTTCATTATCAGCGGACTGGACCTCAGAAAAAAATTCGATGGGCAGGATTCAGTTCCATACCAGGTTGCGGAGCTGGCTATCGTAAACAGTGCGGGAACACAAGTCTTCTATACGACGAACAGAGATAACAGCGAATGGAAACACTGGGATGGCAAGAACTCAAAAGGAATAGATCTGCCTGAAGGGACATATTATTATATGCTTAAAATCACATCTGGTGACACAGGGGTGGTTTTCAAGAAGAGCGGATTCATAATACTTAAAAGATATTGATATTAATTAAACCACACATGACTTAAGATCATTCAGGACGACCAGGGAATAATGTACAGACTTAAAAATATAATTATTGCTATAATGTTCCTGATCCCTTGCAGGTCTTACGGACAGAGTGTTCCTGATTCTGCAAGGATCAGTCTTGGTTATCCTGTATACAGTCAGTATCTGCAAAACGGACTGGTAATCAATCCTGCTTACGCCGGCTCGCGTGAAGCCCTGAGCGCCTTGTTATCATACAGGATCCAATGGATGGGCACGCCGGGTGCACCTGTGCTTCAGTCAGTTACGCTTCACTCCCCGATGAAGAACGAAAGGGTGGCTCTCGGGCTGCAGGCCCGGTTCATGCAGTATGGTGTTACAAAATCAACAAGTATTTATGCTGTTTATGCCTATCATATAAGGGTGGGTAATGGTAAACTGTCATTCGGTCTGAAAGCAGGCGCTGACCTGTCAAATACCGATTATACAGGTTTATTGCTTGCAAATACCGGGGATCCTGTGTTCACAACTGATGAAAAACCATATGTTTTGCCCAATACCGGTGCCGGGATGTATTATTTCAGCAGGAGATTTTTTGCCGGCTTCTCAGTTCCATCATTTTTAAGTTATAGGAGAACTGACCAGGGAACAACACAGGCTTATCATTCATTCAGTGAATACGATTTCCTGATTTCAGCCGGTGGACTCATAACATTCTCACCGGCTTTCAAGGTCAAGCCATCTGTTCTTGTTGATTACTCACTGCAGGAGACAAAGAAGCTTACCCAGCTGGATGTAAATGTTAATTTTATTATAACTGACCTGGTATGGGCAGGAGCATCATGGAGAACAAATGAAGAAGTCGTTGTCGGTATTCTCCAGGTTCAGCCCACGCCCCAGCTGATGATCGGATTATCATATGATTATCCTGCAGGGAGAATGAATACTTATTCGAAAGGTTCAACTGAACTTATTTTAAGATATGAGTTCGGATCCAAGGTGAGTGCCGCAAATCCCAGGTATTTTTAGATCTATGCTGAAGAAGAACCTGTATATTATAATTTTCTTCCTGACACTATCACCCGTGATGGTCAGTGCTCAGCAACCTTCAGTATACCAGGTTACAAGGATGTCTTTCAGTTCCGGTCCATACAGCGAGATCTCTCCTGTGATGGTAAACGACGGAGTCATTTTCTGCTCCGACCGCCGTACCACAGGAATCAGGAGCAGGACAACTTTTGAAGACAAGAGGCTCTATAATATATTCATTATTGAACGGAGGGATACTTCAGACTGGCGTAAACCGGTGGAAATAAAAAGTGAAAGAAGCTTTCTGTTCAATAACGGACCCTTGTGTCTCGCACCTGATGGCAGGACAGTTTATTTTACAAGTGAAGTTGAGACAGGTAAAGTGACAAAAAAGAAAAATTTTGTAAATCACAGTGGTATATTCATTACGGATCTTTCGGGCACGACCCTGAGTTCGATGAGGCCGTTTCAATATAATAACACTCAGTATGAAGTGGGCCATCCTTCAGTCAGCAGTGACGGTAAATATCTTTTTTTCGCTTCCGACATGCCGGGCGGGCAGGGAGGATCGGATCTTTATTACTGCGAATGGATAAACGGACAGTGGAGCACGCCTGTGAACCTTGGTCCAAAAGTCAATTCATCAGCTTCTGAGAACTATCCTTTCATGCATCCTTCGGGGAGGCTGTACTTTTCATCAAACCGTCCCGGCGGAAAGGGGCGCCTGGATGTTTATTATACAATGCTTACAATGGGCAGCTGGGATACTCCTTCCCTGTTGCCGGAACCGATAAACTCACCATCTGATGATTTTGCGTTCGTGGCTGATGATAACCTACAGACAGGTTATTTCTCATCAAACCGTGGCAGTAGTGATGATATTTACAATTTTGCCTCAACGATCATCAGGAAATCATCGTGTGAAACTCTGGTGCCAAATAATTATTGCTATGAATTTCTTGAAGAAAATGCAGTAAAATGGGATACCCTTCCGTTCCGTTATGAGTGGAAATTCGGAGACGGAGACAGGGGGATAGGTGCAACAGTTGAACATTGCTATATGGGGCCCGGCCAGTACCTTATACAGCTTGATGTGGTGAACCTTATCACCAAGGAAGTAATGTACAATGAGAAGACATATAATCTGCTTGTTACGGATGTTGAACAGCCATATATATCATGTCCTGACCAGGGCGCAGTCGGGCAGAGGATGAGGTTCAGCGCCGACAGCACAAACCTGCCGGGATGGAACATTGACAGGTATTACTGGAATTTCGGGGATGAAACAATTGCAATTGGCAAGGAAGTTGATAAGACATATTTAAGGCCCGGGACCTATAACATTCAGCTGATAGTATCGACTGTACCGGAACCGGGAGGAGTTGTGAGGGAAGCATGTGTTTGTAAAAATATTATTATAATACGCTGACCCGGAGCTTGAAAATGCTAATTTTATGGTTTGATGAAGTTTGATAAAAAGATATATACTCTGATCCTGTCACTTTGCCTGTCATGGTTATTCATGGCTCCTCGATTATTAGGGCAACCGGTGCCTGGGAAAGATGAGAATATCACATTCCTGGTCACTTTCGGTAAACTGGGTGAAACTTCATGGGGAGACGATGATTTTTACCAGGTCTGGTTTTTTGCCATCCCGAGAGATTTCACACAGCAGTTTTATATCAGGATATTTGATCCAGATACAGGAGGAGAACACGATGAAATCCAGGGAGAGTTTAACACAAGAAGCCTCTTTTCGGTTTATGGAGGACAGGGAGTTGATCCGGACAGGAATGAAGATTCAAAGGGATTGCACAACGGATTGAATTATAAAGGTGGCAACTTGCTGGCCTCAAGGGTTTTTGGAGGGGAGCCCAGGTATGACAATAAATATTTCACTTTCGGGCCGTTCAATCCTGCGGCAGGGGATTTCAATTCAAAATGGGGTTATATATTTAAGATCGTGTGTGAAGGGATAAGCGGAGATGACGGCAACCTTTACCGTTATTACCTGAGCCGTGATCCTGAAAACAATATACCTATTGAAGGCGCTAATGCCTTTACATATGAATATACATTCAGAATGTGGAATGACTTCAAAAGTGTTGCTCATATTTACCCGTATATTGACACAGGAGTAATATATATAAGGCTAAGGGATTTTGACTGGGACAATGACGGACATATACTTGTAGTATCAAGATATAAACAGGGTATTGATGCTCCTATCTCTAATGAGGATGACTGGGCTGAATCAAGAATAGCGATTGAACCTCCGGAAGTGGGATCTTCACTCGACTTTCAGTTCCATAAAAGACAGGGAGAGCTGGTAAAGAACAACAATGTTGTGGTTACCCTGGAAAACCAGCGGGGAGATGCATTACAATTTTTCAGTTCACCCATCGGTGGTGTACCGGTTTACCAGGCAAGCATAGTGGTCAGGAAAGTAAAGCCTAAATAATAACCTGTAGCTGATATGAGATTCGGATCCAAGAGGGAAGTAATAATCACCGTGGGGTGCTTATTTTTATTTTCATACCTGAGCCCTGGTCAGACCTACAGGTTCAAGAACTATGGTACTGACAGCCATATCCCCAATGGTTTCATATATACACTGAACCAGGATAATAAAGGATATCTCTGGGTTGGCACGGGAGGAGGACTGGCAAAATTTGACGGATTCGACTTTTATAATATCGCCTTCCCTGATTCTGCCGTGGGACGCTATTCGACAGCAAGCCTGAAAGATATGACCGGAACCCTGTGGTTTGGGTGCAATGACGGATCGGTTCATTATACAGAAGATGACAATCTGAAATCCCTTGGCTTGTCAAATACCAGGGAAATAAGCGCTCTGCTTGAAGGACCTGACGGATTTATTTATATTATTCCGAGGGGAGAATCAATTTTCAGAGTAAAACCCGGTCAGCCTGATAAGGTGACAACATATAAAATCCCGGGAGACCAGATTCCATTCTCAGCATCTTTTACAAATACAGGCTATATTCTGTTAGGTACCCAGGGAAGTATTCTTAAATGCAGAATTGACAACGAATCATTGACCATTCTCAGTTCGATCGAGATATTTGACTATTCAACCATCTTCGCAATATATAAATTAAAGGAACAGGACAGTTATTTAATAGGCACAGAAGGCAATGGATTATTCCATCTTACCCTGTCGGATGATGGAGACATCCTGACCCGTTTCAGCGGACATCCTGAACTCGATTACCTGACTATACAATCAATAACTGAGGATTCGGATGATTATCTGTGGATCTCAACCTATGAAAAAGGGATACTCCAGATTAAACTCTCTTCAGATGGTAAAACCATCGAATCCCTAAGGTTCTTTAACAAGAATTCAGGTCTTCCGGGCAACAATATACAACTGGTGTTCCAGGATATGGAAGAAAATTACTGGATCGGACTATTCGGTGACGGTCTTTCACTTCTTAATTCCATTGCTTTCAGCTTTTATTCACCAGGTCTTACACCCGAAACCAATAACATAATCTATGTCAACCAGGTAAATGATGATTACTTTCTTGGAACACCAACCGGATATTATCTCTTTGACATAAGTAATAACAGGGTAAAATCGTTCACTGACCTGATGCAGCGTACCGGGAAAAATGAAATATCATCATATTTTGTTGATTATGATGAGAATATATGGATTGGGACAAGGGGAGGAGGCCTTTTTATAAAAAATGCCTCAGGAAACCTGAGACAGTTTTACCGCTCGGGTGATTCGGGAGAGGATTATATAATGGATATCGCCGTTGACGGAAAATATATCTGGATGGGAACTCTCAACGGCGTGGTAATACTTAAAAGAAACAACGGATCTGTAAAGAGCAAATATAATATTAACAACGGATTGCCGCATAACAGCATTAATCAGGTCTTCCTGAACTATGAAGGGAATGCAGCCATTGCCACAAAAACAGACAGGCTCTACCTTATCAATGCCGAGCAAGGCATTATTCCGGGCAATGCAGTATTGTACGGGACGGTTATGAATGAAGTTTCCTCATTCTGTCAGACTAAGGAAGGAGATATATGGGCGGCAACAAAAGGAAACGGAGTTTTTGAGTTTTATGGCGATTCAATAAGATCCTTTTCAAGAACAGAAATGCTTATGTCGGATTATTGCTACAGCATCCTTGCCGATTCCGATAACAGGATATGGATAGGCCATGACAGGGGCTTTTCAAGATATAACAGGAATACCGGCATAATGCAGACCTATGGAACCGATTATGCTCAGGGCGGTATTTGCAATACTGGCGGAATGTATGAATCACCTGACGGCAAAGTGCTTATAGGTACAACACAGGGATTAATAGTCTACGACAGGCAGAAAGATAAAAAGATAAATATAGCACCTCATAACAATGTTAATTTTATAACAATAAATGATATAAGATACCCGTACAGGCAATCCTACTCACTTCCTTACAGTAAAAGATATAGTGTGCGGGTCAATTACGTGGGAATTAATTTCAGCGGTCCTGATAAAGTATATTACCAGACCCGGCTTGTCAATTATGACGATGACTGGTCAAAAGTTACAACTGAAAGAGAGGTTCCCTATTCCCTCAGCGACGGCCGTTACCAGTTCAATCTTATCTCAATCAATGAAAGCGGATTATCACAGGATACACCGGTGACCTTTAATATTAGCATTAAGAAACCTTTCTGGAGAACATGGTGGTTTATCCTCATATCACTTGGTATAATATCGGGTATAATAGTCATTATAGTGAGGCAGAGGGAAAAAGCCCAGAAAAAAATCCAGATCTATCTTGAGAAAGAGCTTGAGGCTAGGACCAGCGTAGTGATGAAGCAGAAAACAGAGATAGAACTTCAGAATCTTGAAATCACTGACAGTATCAACTATGCAAAAAGGATCCAGACGAGCATACTCCCTGACTTTAACAAGATGAAGGAAACCTTTAAGGAGTCATTTATAATATTCCGTCCGCGTGATATTGTAAGCGGTGATTTCTACTGGTTCGAAAAATTTGACGATAACTGCTTCATACTCGTTTGCGCTGATTCCACAGGGCATGGAGTACCGGGTGCTTTCATGTCAATGATAGGATCAACCCTTTTACAGGATATTGTCTCACGCCAGAGGATTTCAAAACCATCCCAGGTGCTTACATTGCTTGATAAGCAGATCTTCTCGACTCTTAATCAGAATGTGGAACTGGGCGTTTCAAACGACGGAATGGACCTCGTGGTCTGTGAAATAAACGTAAATAAACGGCATATAAGGTTTGCATCCGCAATGCGGCCCGTAATTATTGTCCTGGGCGGAGAACCTTATTATATTAAAGGCAACAGATCATCGGTCGGGGGAGAATCGGTTATTGAGAAATATTTTGATGATCAGGAATATTACCTGAGTGAGGGAGATACGATCTACATGTTCTCTGACGGTCTCCCTGATCAGTTTGGCGGAGTAGACGGGAAAAAGATGAAAATAGCAAGACTGAAGAAACTCATTGAAGATGTTGCTGACCTGTCAATGGAAAGTCAGAAAGAGGTCATTTTAAAATTCTATGACGAATGGAAAGGCTCACATGACCAGGTAGATGATATCCTGCTTATTGGAATAAGGCTTTAATCTATTCCCTGTCAGTAAACTCCGTTAATGGATAAAGGGATCTCGGTTGTTACTGCTGTATTGCTGAAATTTTCAGCCCTGTCTTTCAGATAAAATTCATACATAATAGTGTCGTTATTCTGAGGAAGGTAGAATAGATATATGAAGGTTATATAAATGGTTCCTTTCAGGATTTTATTCTGACCTTCTCTTTTCATGTAGGGTATTCTGTATGAAGATGGTTTCATGGGATCATTGTCAGGAACCTCAGTCATCTCTCCGCCCGTTTTCCTGTAAAGAGTAAAGAACAGGTTCGTGGTGTCAAGTCCTGTTTCTTCAGGGGATTCAAGCCCAACATTCCCGTCACCGTCCTCAAAATAAAATTTAAGCCTTCCTCCTTTACATTCATTTCCGAGAATATCAATTGTATCAAAGACAGCAAAATTCCTGTATTCAATATATGGTTCAGGTGGAAGCTGCTCTATCCTGTCGCATGATCCCGAAAGTATGATAACTATCAATGGCAATAAGAACCTGTTTGTTCTCATGATTTCCTTATTTGGTTATTTTTTTCTGAAAAATATCCTGACCGGAATCCCGGTAAATATATAATTTTCTCTTAGCCTGTTTTCAACAAACCGCCTGTAGGGCTCTTTAATATACTGAGGAAGATTGCAGAAAAATGCAAATGAGGGAATGGAAGTCGGAAGTTGTGTCGCATATTTGATCCTGACATGCTTTCCTTTCAATGATGGCGGAGGATTTTTCCTGATAATTTCAAGCATTACCTCATTAAGTTCAGATGTAGGGATCTTCCTGTTCCTGTTATTGTTGGCAATCTCAATTGCATCAAGTACTTTGTATATTCTTTGCTTGTTGACAGCCGAAATAAACAGGATATCATAATCAGTGAACGGAGCTGTTTTTTCCCTTATTTCTCTTTCAAAGGTTTTTGCCGTATTGTTGTCTTTTTCAACAAGATCCCATTTATTGACCAACATTATCAATCCCTTGTTGTTATTCAGGATAAGCGACATTATATTAAGGTCCTGGGCTTCCACACCCCGTGTCCCATCGATAAGAAGGAGACATATATCGGAATTTTCAATTGTTCTTATGGCTCTCATTACCGAGTAGAATTCTATATCCTCGCTGACCTTTGACTTCTTTCTTAGTCCGGCTGTATCGACAAGAAAAAAATCATGATGGTATTTATTATACCTGGTATAAATTGAGTCACGGGTTGTTCCCGGTAAAGGAGTGACTATATTTCTTTCTTCACCGAGAAGAGAGTTGACCAGTGAAGATTTGCCTACATTCGGTCGTCCCACAATGGCTATCCGCGGAAGCCCGGGGAATATATCTGAAGCTTGTCCCGGAAGATTCTTTACTACAGCATCAAGCAGATCGCCTGTACCGCTGCCATTGATTGAGCTGACGGTGAAGAAATCGCCAAGACCAAGGGAATAAAACTCAGTGGCATCAAACATCCGTTCTGAATTATCAACCTTATTGACAACCAGGATGACCTTTTTCCCGGATCTCCTCAGCAGATCAGCCACAGAGGTATCAAGATCGTGAACGCCGGTTGTAACATCCACCATGAACATTATAAGATCAGATTCTTCAATTGCCAGCAGTACCTGTTTGTTTATCTCCTCCTCGAAAATATCTTCTGAGTTCTCAACATACCCGCCGGTGTCAATAACTGAAAAATCAATGCCGTTCCAGTTGCAAATGCCATAGTTGCGGTCACGTGTTACGCCACTTATCTCGTCGACTATAGCTTCACGGGAACCAATGAGCCTGTTGAACAAAGTTGATTTGCCCACATTCGGTCTTCCTATTATTGCTACTATCATGCTCATGTCCCTTTATGATCTTTTCAGCGGTATCCGAATCTTTTAAGCATAGCCGGCTTTTCCCGCCAGTCTTTTGTCACCTTCACATACAATTCAAGGAATATTTTCTTTCCGAAAAAACTTTCCATATCATGTCTTGCCTCGGTACCTGTTTTCTTAAGCATTGCACCTTTGTGTCCAATCAGGATACCTTTCTGACTGTCGCGTACAACATGGATCAGTGCCCTGATCCTTATTATTTTTGGTTCTTCCTTAAAGCTTTCAATTTCTACTTCAACGGAATATGGGACCTCTTTCTTATAGTTTAGCAGAATTTTTTCCCGAAGTATCTCTGAGGCGAAGAAACGTTCATATTTGTCGGTGAGCTGATCTTTCGGGAAAAATGGTTCTCCCTCCGGAAGCCTGCTCAATATTGCATTCAGAAGAGTATCAAGGTTGAATTTGTTCAGTCCCGATACAGGTATTACCGGCGATCCGGGAAACATTCCCTCCCAAAATCCGGTTATTCTTTCAAGGTCGTCCTGGTTCGAAAGGTCGATTTTATTCACGGCAACAATTACCGGGATGACTGATTCTCGTATTTTCCCGGCATACTCCCTTTCAGCGTAAGGATTTTCTTTTACATCAGCGACATAAAGGATCACATCGGCGTCTGAAAGGGCTATTTTTACAAAGCTCATCATTGCTTTCTGCAGCGTATATTTCGGGCTTATTATACCAGGTGTGTCAGAGTAGACTATCTGGAAATCATTACCATTGACGATGCCCATGATTCGATGCCTGGTGGTCTGCGCCTTCGAGGTGATTATCGAAAGCTTCTCTCCAACGAGTGCATTCATAATTGTCGATTTTCCGACGTTGGGATTGCCAAGTATGTTAACAAAACCTGACCTGTGATTCATGATATGATGTTAAAAGATACCGCGTTTAAGCATGGAGATCTCCTTAGGGGTGAGGAACCGCCATTTGCCCCTGGGCAGATTTTTCTTTGTAAGCCCTGCAAAATATACCCTGTCAAGTTTCTTAACCTTGTATCCCAGCGACTCAAACATCCTTCTGACAATCCTGTTCTGCCCTGAGTGGAGCTCAATACCGATCTGCGTCCTGTCGTCCTGATCAGCATATGATACTGCATCTGCAGCAACAAATCCGTCATCAAGTTCAATCCCTTCAGAAATACGGAAAAGGTCCTCCCTCGATACACTTTTGTCAAGAAAGACATGATAGATCTTTTTCCTGTTGTATTTCGGGTGTGTCAGTTTGCCTGTCAGATCACCGTCATTTGTAAGCAGAAGCACTCCCGTGGTAGATTTATCCAGCCTTCCGACCGGGTACACTCTTTCCGGGCAGGCATCCCCGATCAGATCAAGCACGGTAAGCCCGGCATGAGGATCCTCAACTGTTGTAACATATCCTTTGGGCTTGTTAATAAGGATATAGACTCTCTTCTCAGCTGACAACCTCCTGCCTTTATATTTTACATCATCATTGTACGTCACCTTTGTGCCGAGATCAGTAATTTTATTTCCGTTAACAGTAATAAGTCCCTTCCGGATGATCTCATCAGCTTCCCTGCGGGAGCAAACGCCGCTGTTGGCAATGAACCTGTTAAGCCTTATCGGCTCCGACCCTTTTTTACCTGATCCCGTCCCTCCCATTTTGTCATTTTAACAGGGTGCAAAGGTACAATTATTTGGCAATTTATGATTTGATGGTTTTTTCGCACCTTTGTGGTTCTGAAAAAGAATGAAATGTCGTTGATTAAATCAATTTCAGGAATCAGGGGTACGATAGGAGGCAAACCCGGAGAAAGCCTGACCCCTGTCGATATCATTAAGTTCACTGCAGCTTTTGGTTCCCTGGTAAAAATGAAAAGTAAAGACAGCCCGGCTTCGATTATTGTGGGCCGGGATGCCAGGAAGTCGGGACCAATGGTCAGCAGCCTGGTAATAACCACCTTGCGTAGTATGGGGATCAATATTACTGACCTTGGGATGGTACCCACGCCGACAGTTGAAATAGCTGTGACAGGAAAAAGAGCCGGAGGAGGTATTGTTATAACTGCGAGTCATAATCCTGCTCAATGGAATGCCCTGAAACTTTTGAACGAAAAGGGGGAATTCCTTTCAGCCGCTGACGGCGAAGAATTATTGAAGCTTGCAGCATCAGAGCAGTTTGAGTTTGTTCCTTCAGGTTCTGAAGGCTCACTTGTCAACGATGATTCCTGGAGGCAAAAGCATATAAACAAGATACTGAACCTTGATCTTGTCGATACTGATACAATACGTAAAGCCGGGTTCACCATTGCTGTCGACTGTATCAATTCAGTTGGCGGAATGATCGTTCCTCAGCTGCTGGATGCTCTTGGGGTAAGGAAAATAACCGGGCTGAATCTGGTCCCGGACGGTAATTTTGCGCATAATCCGGAACCTCTTCCCGAGAATCTGAAGGATATTTCGGAGCTTGTTATAAAGGAAAAAGCTGATCTGGGCTTTGTTGTTGATCCTGATGTGGACAGGCTGGCTGTCATCTGTGAAGATGGCTCAATGTTCGGCGAGGAATATACGCTTGTTGCAGTATCTGATTATATCCTCCGCCATACTCCCGGCAGTACGGTCTCGAATGTCTCTTCCACAAGAGCGTTAAAAGATATCACGGAAAAATATGGCTGCACTTATTATTCATCTGCAGTGGGAGAAGTAAACGTTGTTGAGGAGATGAAAAAAAGAGGAGCAGTCATTGGAGGTGAAGGTAACGGAGGAGTTATTTACCCTGTACTGCACTATGGACGTGATGCCCTTGCAGGCATTGCCCTTTTCCTGACACATCTTTCAAAAAGCAGGACGAAATGCTCTGAGCTTCGGAGACAATATCCCGATTACGTTATAGCCAAGAAAAGAATAGTGCTTGATACCGGGACGGACTTTAGTATTATTCTTGATGCCGTAAGGAAAGAATTCCCTGATCGGGAGGTTGATGAAAGGGACGGTATAAGAATTGAATATCCTTACGGCTGGGTTCAGATAAGGAAGTCAAACACAGAGCCGATAATGCGGATCTATGCCGAAGGCCGGACACTCCAGGAGGCTGAGGACCTGGCCGGGAAAGTTATTTCAATTGTTAATAAAATCTAAAACTAATTCATTTTTTCCGCGGATCAGGAATAAACTCACCCTTACAGGTGTCTTTAAATGGTGAAGAGAGAAATCTTTGATGTTAAATATTGTTAATGAATACTGATAAGAAGTCTCTTTTAAATAATTTTGCGACGATTTTTTTGGTATTATATAAGTAAAATATATTATGAAGAAAACAATTATTATTGCAGCTATAGTTGTAGTTGTTGCGATCATCATAGCGGTTATGATCAACAAGACAGCTTCAAGGAAAGATCTGGCAAATCTATACGTTGAAGCACAGAGAGGCCAATTCGATATAATCGTTACGACAACAGGCGAACTGCAGGCTGAGAATTCAACCGATATTACCGGCCCTGAATTTGCACAGAGCAGAATGATCAGGGCAATGGATATCAAGATCCAGGATCTTGTGCCTGAAGGAACTGAGGTAAAGGAAGGTGATTATGTTGCAACCCTTGACAGGACATCATTTGACAACAGTCTGAAGGATGAGCTTGAGAGGCTTACGACATACGAAACCAACCTGGAGGTTAAGATCCTTGATACTGCTGTTACACTCAGCAACCTGAGAGATAATATTAAGAACCTGAGGTTTGCCGTTGAAGAGGCACATATCACTCTCCAGGAGTCAAAATATGAGCCTCCGACAACCATCCGCCAGGCTGAAATAGCACTTGACAAGGCCAACCGTTCTCTTGAGCAGTCAATCAGGGGTTATGAGCTGAAGGTTGAACAGGCACGTTCAGATATGAGAACCATTAAAAACCAGCTGGCCGAACAACGCCAGCGGGTTGCTGACCTGCAGACGGTTCTTTCAAAATTCATTATCACAGCGCCGTCGTCCGGTATGGTAATTTATAAAAGAGACAGGTCAGGAGCAAAAAGAAAGGTCGGATCATCGATAAGCCCGTGGGACAACGTTGTTGCCACCCTGCCGGATATGACAAGCATGATATCGAAAACCTATGTGAATGAAATCGATGTCAGCAAGGTCAAAACTAACCAGGAAGTTGAAATAATTGTTGATGCATTTCCCGAAAAGAAATACACAGGGACGGTAACCAGTGTTGCCAATATCGGGGAACAGCTTCCCAATGCTGATGCCAAAGTATTTGAAGTGTTTATTAAGGTTGAGGGCACAGACCTGATATTGAGACCATCAATGACAACAGGCAACAAGATCATCACGAAAACAATCAGTGATGTTACTTACATCCCGCTTGAAAGTGTGATGACCGGAGCCGATTCAATTCCTTTTGTTTATCTGAAGAATGGCACAAAACAAATTGTGGTCCTTGGTGAATCAAATGAGAATAATGTGGTTGCTGAACAGGGTATTGAACCGGGGACACAGATATATCTTAATGCACCTGAGGAACCTGAAAAATTCAACAAACTTGCAGGCACAGAGCTGATAGAAATAATCAAGCAGAAAGAAAAGGAAAAGAAAGAGGCTGAAAAGAGAGCTAATATGGAAGCGCAGAGAGGTTTTGGAGGAGGATCAGGGCAGGGGATGATGGAGATGACACCTGAGATGAGGCAGCAATTCCAGAATATGAGAGGAAATATGCCGCCCGGACAGGGCAGACCAACGGATACAGCAGCAATGCGCAGGTTCCAGCAGATGCGTGGTAATATGCCACAGGGAAGCCAAAGAGATACTGCTGCAATGCGCAGGTTCCAGCAGAACAGGCAGAGTCAGCAACAAACCCGGCCGACACAGCAGCCGCAGCAGACACCGTAAACCATAGTTAACATATAATTTAAACAGGGAATACAATGTTCAAGTTTATCTTCAGATATTTCCACGACATCGAAATTGCTGTTGAATCTATAATATCCAACAAGCTGAAATCAATGCTTACGGCACTCGGGATCATTTTCGGAGTTGCTGCTGTAATTGCAATGCTTGCAATAGGCAAGGGAGCAAAACAGGAGATAATGGAGCAGATGAAAATGGTCGGGGTCAACAATATCCTCATAAATCCTATTGTTCAGGATCAGTCAACTTCCAGTGATGAAGGCGAAAAACAGACAAAAAAATTCTCGAGAGGCTTAAATATGCTTGATGTTGATGCAATCCGCGAGACAATTCCATCAGTGAAGAGAATAAGCCCTGAGATTTCATTTAACTCAACAGCTATGATGAGCGGAGTAAAATACACCGCAAAGCTCGTCGGGGTCTCGAATGATTATTTTCACCTGTACAACCTGCCTCTGACATCAGGTGCATTTTTCAATTCTTACCAGGAAGAGAACGGAATACAGGTTTGTATTATCGGAGCCAATATCAGGGCGAAATTCTTCAGCCAGGTTGATCCTATAGGACAATATATTAAATTTAACGGTATCTGGCTCAAAGTGATAGGAGTTCTTCAGAAGACTACTGTCAGCCTGACAGGTTTCGAGGAAAAAGGAGTAAATGTATATAACGACAATATCTATATCCCTATTCAGACTATGCTTCTAAGGTATCAAAACAGGGCTCTCGTGAATACCAAACTGGTGTCGGAAGCCTCTACCAACGTGATGGTATTTGGAGGACAGGGAGGTCGCGGAGGTATGGGAAGAATAATCGTGAGCAGCTCAGATGCAAGTTCTGATGTTGAGACCAACTATAACCAGCTTGACAGGATTGTAGTGCAGGTTAATGAAACAGAACAGATTAATGCTACAACAGAGATATTGAGCCGGATGCTGATGCGCCGTCACACCACTGTAAAGGATTTTGAAATAACTGTCCCTGAATTGCTTCTTAAACAGCAGCAAAGAACAAAAGATATATTCAATATCGTTCTCGGGGCTATCGCCAGCATTTCCCTGATAGTGGGAGGTATCGGCATTATGAACATAATGTTCGCTTCCGTCATGGAAAGAATAAAGGAGATAGGAACGAGAATGGCTATCGGAGCAAAAAAAATGGATATCGTTGTTCAGTTTCTTTCGGAAGCAGTTCTGATCAGCTTATCAGGCGGTTTTATAGGGATCTTTCTTGGAGTTATTATGGCAAAGCTGATAGAACAGATTGCCGGGATCATGACTATTGTCTCCTTTTTCTCTGTGTTCATCTCTTTCGGTGTATCAGCAGCAGTAGGAGTGATATTTGGTTATTCACCTGCCAAGCGCGCATCAGAAAAAGATCCGATAGAATCATTAAGATATGAATAAAATATTAATAATGAAGAAATTACTACTACTTTCCATTGTCGCATCTTTCCTTTTTCCTATACAGAAGACTAATGCACAGGAGCTGAAGAAGCTTACATTTGAAGAAGTGATCAGGCTTGCCGAAGAACAATCACCAAATGCCCTGATCGCGAAACACAGATTCCGGGCCAGTTACTGGCAATACAGAACATTTGTTGCCCAATACCGGCCATCACTGACACTTTCAGGGTCGACACCCGACTACAGCACTGCCTACAGCAGGGAATGGAATCCAAATACCGAGCAGTATGATTATATATCAACAAACATACTTCAGACAATTGGTTCTCTCTCGCTTTCGCAGAATATAGGACTGACAGGCGGTTCTCTCTCATTACAATCGGACCTTACACTTGAAAACAATTTTGAGAACGATGAACATAAATATATCACGGCACCTTTAAGCATAAGACTAATGCAGCCTCTGTTTCGGTACAACGAGCTGAAGTGGGAGAAGAAAACGGAGCCTTTGAGATATGAATCAGCCAAGAAGGCCTTTCTGGGAAACATGGAAGCTGTTCATATGCAGGCCGTTCAGTACTTCTTTTCACTTTCTCTTGCCCAGATAAATAAACAGATCGCGGAAATGAACTACCTGAATGCCGATACTTTGTGGAGGATGGCACAGGGGCGTTATAATCTGGGAACAATTGCAGAAGATGAACTTCTCCAGATGCAGCTCTCCTGGCTTAACTCCGAAACATCAAGGAAACAGGCCGAGATGAACCTCAGGGACAGAGAGATCCGCCTCAGATCATTCCTCGGATTCAACGAGACTGTAAGACTTGAACTTATACTCCCCAATAAGATTCCTGACTTACAGATAGATGCCCAGGAAGTTCTTGAACTCGCACATACAAACAATCCGGAGATACTTAATCAGCAGCTTACACTGCTTACCGCACAAAGCAGTGTTGCACAGGCCAAAGCGGAGAAGGGCCTTAATGCAAACCTTACAGCTTCTTTCGGACTACGCGACCAGGATCCGGTTTTCTCCAATGCATACTCACAATCAAATCAACAACAGACCATCAGGCTGGGGATAACCCTGCCAATACTTGACTGGGGCCTTGGTCAGGGAAGATACCGGATGGCGCAGTCGAGCCTTGAACTGGCACAGGTACAGTCGCAGCAGGCACTTGTTGACTTTGATCAGAATCTTCTTCTCGATGTTGAACAATTTAACCTGCAGGCAGAACAGGTTGCCATTGCTGCCAAATCCGATACCGTCGCGGCAAAAATGTATGAAGTCACCAAACAAAGATTCCTGATCGGAAAAATAGCAGTTCTTGAACTTAATAATGCTGATACCAAAAAAGACGAAAACAAAAGAGCATATGTGATGGCATTGCAGAATTACTGGAATTATTTTTTCAATATCCGCAGTCTTTCACTTTATGATTTTGTCAACAGGAAACCACTGGAATCAGATTATGAAAAGCTGATACAATAAGCAATGACAGAATAGAGATAATAAGGCTGGATAATGAATATTCAGCCTTTTTTTTATCTAAAAATTTAATATATTTGCGCCTCAATAAGAAAGTATCATAAATTTTTACGGAATAATTCAAAAAAGATACAAATGCAGAACAAAGCAGCTATTATCATTCTTGCAATTGCATTGGCGCTGGTATCTGTCTATCAGCTTTCATTTTCTTTTGCAACCTACAGGGTGAAGAAGGATGCCAGGGAATTTGCACAGGGCAACCTCGTTAAGGAGAACCATTATATTGATTCTGTTTCAGCCCTGACAGAAGATGACTGGAGTTTCCTGGGCTATTCATTCAGGGAGTGCCAGCAAAGGGAAATTAACCTGGGGCTGGACCTTAAAGGAGGAATGGACGTCATTATGGAGGTTTCTGTTGAGGACATTCTGAAAGCCCTTTCTAATTACAGCACCGATAAGACATTCATGGATGCTCTTGCCAGGGCAAAACAAAATCAACAGCAAAGCCAGCTTGACTTCCTGACACTTTTCGGCAGGGCATTTCAGGAAGTTGACCCTAATGCAAAGCTTGCTGCTATCTTCGGAACAGTTGAACTTCGTAACAGGATCAATTTCAATTCGACAAATGAAGAGGTGCTCGGAGTTCTCGATGATGAGGTTTCCAGCGCAATTGATAATGCATTCAACATACTCAGGACCAGGATTGACCGTTTTGGTGTTGTTCAGCCCAATATCACCCAGATGGCCACAAAAGGCCGTATCCTTATTTCTCTGCCGGGGCAGACAAATCCTCAGAGAGTTCGTGAATTGCTACAGGGAACTGCAAACCTTGAATTCTGGGAAACTTATGAAAATGGTGAGATAATAGGCTATCTGTCTACAGCGAACAACCTTCTTAAGGAAATCCTGGATAATGAAAGCAAGAGTGTGGTAACACCTGCTGAGGAGACTTCAGAAATTGCTGCAACCGATACAACAAAAAAAGAAGATCAAAGCCTGCTCGATCTTATTGAAAAAGATACAACACAGGCAGCAACTGCGAGTACTCTGGAAGAATTTACGGTGCAGAATCCCTTATTCGGGCTGCTTAATCCCCGTGTTACTGCACAGGGGGAACCGTTGTCTTCAAGCATGGTAGGACTGGCAAGCGGAAAAGACACTGCAAAAATCAACAGTTACCTTAATATGAACCGGATTAAATCGCTTTTCCCGCGTGATGTAAGATTCTTATGGAGCCAGAATCCTTATAAATTTGACGAAACCAAGACATATTATGAGCTGCACGCCATAAAGGTGACCACACGCGATGGACGCCCGCCTCTTGGGGGAGAAGTGATAACCGGGGCAAGACCATCTTCAGGAATAACCGGATCGGAAGTAAAGGTTGACTTTACCATGAATGCTGAAGGAGCAAAGACATGGCAGAGGATGACACGGGAAAATATTGACCGCTGTATCGCAGTAGTTCTTGACGGTTATGTGAGGTCTAACCCAAGGGTGCAGAATGAAATTACCGGCGGCAGTACTGAAATCACAGGTGATTTTACAATCGAAGAAGCTGACGACCTGGCAAATATCCTTAAATCAGGAAAACTACCTGCACCGGCAAGAATAATTTCTGATACCATTATAGGACCGACACTTGGAAAGGAAGCAATCAGAGCCGGTATGATCTCATTCATTATTGCCTTTTTTATTGTTCTGTCGTATATGTTGTTTTATTACAGCGCGAGTGCAGGCAGTATTGCAGATGTTGCACTGGTCGGGAACATTTTCCTGATATTCGGTGTTTCTGCATCGCTCGGAGCCGTTCTTACACTCCCGGGCATAGCAGGTATCGTGCTTACTATGGGTATGTCGGTCGACGCAAATGTCCTGATTTATGAGCGAATCCGGGAAGAATTGAGAGCAGGGAAGGGCATCAAGCTGGCAATAGCTGATGGCTACAAGGGAGCTCTCTCTGCCATTCTTGACTCAAATATCACCACCCTGCTTACAGGTATTGTGCTTTATATTTTCGGAACAGGACCGATTAAAGGATTTGCGACGACTCTTGTCATCGGTATCTTCACATCTTTGTTCTGTGCGATTTACATCACGAGGCTCATTTATGAGGGGATGCTTAAGCGGAATGCCAAACTGAGCTTTTCCATAAAGATCACGTCCAACATTCTGAAAAATACGCATATCGATTTCATGGGTAAAAGAAAGATATTCTATGCAGTATCTGTAGCTATTACGATAATTGGCATAGCTTCATTGTTTGTACGTGGATTAAACCAGGGCATAGATTTCACCGGGGGCAGGACATATATTGTAAGATTTGATAACAGTGTAAAAACTGCCGATGTGGCCGAAAGGCTTGCTGTTAAATTTGGCGATGCCCCCCAGGTGGTAACCTTCGGAAGTGATAACCAGGTAAGGATCATCACGAAATATAAGATCAATGAGACCGGTGTTGATGATGAAATTGAAACAGCCCTGTATGATGGACTCAGAGATATGGTTGATCCGGGAGTCACCAAAGAGCAGTTCCTCACCGATTACAGGATCAGTTCTGAAACCGTGGGGCCAACTGTAGCAGCCGATATTAAAAGAAAGGCAGTATGGGCTGTCGGACTTTCGCTGGTTATTATGTTCATCTATATATTCATGAGATTCAGGAACTGGCAATACGGATTGGGCGCAATTGTTGCAGTTGCGCATGATGTCTTAATTGTAATTGGTATTTATTCACTTCTGTGGGGAATTTTGCCTTTCACAATGGAGATCGACCAGTCATTTATTGCTGCCATATTAACAGTTATCGGATATTCAGTCAACGACTCGGTCGTAGTTTTTGACAGGGTCAGGGAATTCCTTCCTCTTCACCGGAAACGTCCTACAAAGGAGGTTCTGAATATGGCATTGAATGATACCCTCAGCCGGACACTTAATACAGGGGTAACCTCAATACTTGTGCTTACTGCAATGTTCTTCTTTGGAGGAGCAACGATCAGAGGATTCCTTTTTGCAATGGTAATCGGGATTATCGTTGGAACCTATTCTTCAATTTTCGTTGCAACAGCCGTTGTTTATGATACGTCATCAAAGAAAGGATTGAAATTCTGACATTTAACGGATAATTGTTTTGAATTTATATTTTGTGGGGACGTTCCGTGGAACGTCCCTATTATTTTTCTAATTTTGTATCTGAAAGGAAATATACGGGATATATGAGCGGACAGGAGATATTTGTGATTCTTATTGTTGTCCTTATTCTTTTCGGAGCTGATAAGCTGCCGGGGCTGGCTAAAAGTATCGGTAAGAGTATGCGCGAGTTTAAAAAAGCAACTGACGATATTAAAAAAGAATTTGAAGAGAGTACAAGGGAGATCAGGAACGATCTTAATGATGTGTCACAAACGATAAGTAAAGATGTTACAGATTTTTCGGATAACCTTACGAGAGAAGTGAATGATGTGTCAGACAATATTCAGAAAGATATAAATGAAGTAAGCGATAATATCCGGAAAGATGTAAATGAAGTTACTGATGACCTCAGGAAAGATGCAAACGAAGTTACCGATGACCTCCGGAAAGACGCCGGCGAGGTTGCTGATAATATCAACAATGATTAAAACAACAGGTATAACCAAGTCATACGGAGATCTGAAAGTCCTTAAAGGCATTGATATCGAAATCAGGGATAAAGAAGTTGTTGCAATAGTCGGGGCAAGCGGCGCCGGCAAGACAACACTGCTTCAGATAATAGGTACTCTTGATAAGCCAGACTGCGGAACCATCCATTACGACGGAACTGATATAAGCAGCATGAAAGGACGTTCACTTGCATCTTTCAGGAACAGCAATATAGGTTTTGTTTTCCAGTTCCACCAGCTTCTGCCTGAATTCACTGCCCTTGAGAATGTATGTATCCCTGCCTATATTGCCGGGAAAAGCAAAGCCGAAGCTGAAGCAAAAGCCTCTGAACTGCTGGGATTTCTCAACCTGACCGACAGGCTTGAACATAAACCATCGGAACTGAGCGGTGGTGAACAGCAGCGGGTCGCCGTGGCACGTGCACTGGTAAACAATCCTTCAGTCATCCTTGCTGATGAACCTTCAGGCAATCTGGATTCAGAAAATAAAAACGAACTTCACAAGCTTTTCTTCAGACTCCGTGATACTTTCGGACAAACCATAGTAATTGTAACTCACGACAGACAGCTTGCAAATATGTCGGACCGCATATTGCAGATAAAAGACGGACTAATTATCAATGGGTCATAAGCTGTCATACAATGGCATTCCTGCCGGTGAAATGAAAATATTCCTTGAGGAAAAATACCTTCAGTATAATAACCCTTCTTTCATCGCCTGCGATCCTATCTCAATTCCTCACTCATTTACTGAATTGCACGACAGGGAAATTTCAGGGTTCCTGACTGCAGCCATAGCCTGGGGACGGCGTGACCTGATACTGCGAAGTGCACAACATCTGCTTGATCTGATGGATAATGCACCTTATAAATTTATCATGTCTGCAGGGAACAATGATATGAAGAGGTTGAACAGCTTTGTTCACAGAACATTCAATGGAACCGACTGCCGGTATTTCATGGCCGGACTAAAAAATATCTATGGTTCGTCTTTCAGCATGGAAGATGTGATACTGGAAGGAATGAAAACAAACAATACCCTCCGTGACGGACTGACTCACCTGCGGAAAAGATTCTTTGCTTTATCGCACCAGGCAAGGACAGAAAAGCACTTTGCGGATGTTCAGTCAGGAGCGGCAGGAAAAAGACTTAATATGTTCCTTCGCTGGATGGTGAGAAGAGACAGACAGGGAGTTGACTTCGGGATATGGAAACGAATGGATCCCTCAATACTTTATATTCCGCTGGATCTCCATTCTGGCAATACAGCCAGAAAACTGGGACTTTTAACAAGGAAGGTAAACGACTGGAAAGCGGTTGAAGAATTAACAGCTGTTCTCCGTGAATTCGATCCTGCAGATCCTGTAAAATATGACTTTGCTCTGTTCGGATCAGGTATTTTCGAAGGTTTTTAAATTACTGCCCGGTTTTTTTTATTCTCTAAAGCCTTTTGATAAAGTTTAATATATTCCATGGAACTCTTCTCCCATGAAAAATTTTGTTCCATGGCTTGGCAGATAAGTTTTTGTAAATGAGGTTTTCTGTTATGGTATGTTTCCAAAGCCCAGTAAACCGTATTATAAATGGCTTTGCCACTGGGTTCCCAAAATTTGAAACCAGTACCCTCTCCGGTATCCTGGTTGTAATTTTCAATAGTATCATTTAATCCTCCCGTAGCTCTTACGATCGGCAGTGTCCCGTATTTCAGCGAATATATCTGATTTAATCCGCAAGGCTCAGATAATGAGGGCATTAAAAAGAAATCGCTGCCAGCTTCAATAAGATGAGCTAATTTGTTGTTATAACCAATAAACGATGCTGCTTTTCCGGGATATCGCAGCTGTAAATTACTGTAAAATGTCTCCAGTTGATTATCGCCGGAACCCAGTATAGCAAACTGGACATCCATATTATTTATAATATCTTCAATACATTCTGATAAAATAAAAAATCCCTTCAGCTCAACCAACCTGCTGATTATGCCAATAACCGGAGATTTAGCAACCTGTTTAAGCCCTGATTGTTCCTGTAATGCTCTTTTACATACAGATTTCCCCTTTATATTGGAACTGCTATAGTTTGCGGGGATCAATGTATCTTTAGCCGGATCCCACTCCGAATAATCAACACCATTAAGTATCCCTGCATAATCATCACCTTTTTTAACCAGAAAGGAATCAAGACCATATCCGCCTGAGGATGTTTTAGTCTCCGAAGCATACCCTTTGCTGACAGTATTAACCATATCAGCAAAATGAATACCTCCTTTCAAAAGATTGATGGCGTTAAAGCATTCAAATTTATCCGGTGTAAAATCCTCTTCCCCTAATCCTGTATAATCATAGTAGTATCGGTCATATCGTCCCTGGTAGGCTATATTATGAATTGTTAAAACGCTCGCCGTATTGCTGAAAAATGGATCATCTTTGTAAAGTCTTTTCAAATAAGCCGGTAATATGGCAGTATGCCAGTCATTTGCATGGACAATATCGGGCATGAAATTTAATTCATGACACAATTGGAGCGCTGCTTTAGATAAAAAGGCAAAACGTTTTGGATTATCAGGATAATCATTAAAATTATTATCATGATACATATTAGGCCTGGCAAAATATGGCTCATAATCAATGAAGCAAACAGGCACCTTCTCATGCAAAGTTGTTTTATGGACGCTGCAGACTATAAGTTCATTGCCCATTTTAACATTCATTCTTTCAATGGCAATATTGATTTCATTTTGCTTAATATCAATAAATGAATACATTGGAATAACAACCATGACATTATGTCCGAGTTTCTGTAAAAACCCCGGTAATGCACCTGTCACATCGCCCAGGCCACCACTTTTTGCGAATGGAACACATTCTGTTGATACCACAAGTATTTTAAGAGAACCTGTCATTCATGAACAGTTAATTAGCAGGCAGCTTAAGTTCAATCTTTTCTTTAGAGCCAAATGAAAGAGCTACTACAAGTGTAAGGTATTCTCTGAGCTGACGGGTAATCAAATAATTATCTAATACAAACTGTCGTGCATTTTTCCCCATCCTCTTCATAGTACCAGGATGCTTCAGGAGATAACGAACCCGCATTGCGGCTCCTTCCGGTGTGCTGACTCTAAATCCACAATAATGATCAATAACCTGCAGCTTTATACCTCCTGTGTCACCGCCGATTACTGGTTTGCCTTTCCATAATCCTTCGGTAACTGTAAGTCCGAAACCTTCTTTAAGGGATTTCTGTATAATTATATCCGATCCCCTCTGCAAAGCATTAATTGCCCTGTGGGCATCTGGTGGCAGCTCAAGGATGTGTATATCGGGATCATTACCTGCAAATGTTTTTACTTCTTGTAATACCTGTTCACCTTCCGGATCATCCGACGCGCCTCCTCCGGCTAAAACTAACTGTACCGGAACATATTGCTTAATTAACCGATAGCTTTGTATAACACCAATCGGATCTTTAAACCGATCGAAACGCGAAACCTGGGTCACTACAGGAGAGTTCCTGTTTATTCCCCATGAATCCAAAAAATCTGATATTTCCTTTTTCGGAAGATCGATATTTTTCTCGCTTAAAGGATCTATACTTGGAGGTATTAAATACTGAGGATGGGAAAGAGGCTGTACAAATGCTGAAAGCGACCATATACTGGCGTCGTAGCCTTTTATATATTCCCGTAAATACTTCCATACAGGACGATAAGGGTGGCTTACATCTATATGACAACGCCAAACCCATTTTCCTTTCCTTCCTTTACAAAAATGAAGCAGGGCTGCTGGTTGTGGATCGTGTATAAATACAATATCTGCTTCTTCCAGCTTATTCTTTAGTCTTTCAAAATTCTGAAGATTAGTACTCTCATAAACAGAGAGGAGCGAAGGGGAAATATCATCGCGGTCACCTTGAAGGGAATTATGCATTTTCTTGGTACACTTGTAAAAATCTCTTTCACCTGTAATAATTTCCCATTCAGCATCTATTCCCAGTTCCCTTTTTAATGGGATGAGGCGGTTCAAAATTTCTGCCACTCCGCCACCCTCTTTTGTCGAATTTATATGAAGGATCTTCATCCCTTTTAAAGGATGTGCCAGTTGTCTCAGGTGATTTATTACCTCATTTCCTACTACGCTGGCGTATTGTTCAAGCAGACTTTCCATCAGATACCTCCTTAAAATAATTATTAAAAACAAAATTTATTTCCTGGCGGAGCTCATTTAAAGTTGTAAAAGAGGGATCAATATTATCAAGAGCTTCTATAAGTCCTTTATATTTTTCTCCGAAACCAGCGAGCCAGACCGAAAAATCATTCCTGTTATCAGGAGTTCTGCGACGGGAATCTATGAAATGATAATAGACACTTCCAAGCGACATTTTTGGGATTACCTCAAGTAAATCCCGGGGATCCTTATAGCTTACACCTGTATCGAAAATCACTATCTGTGAACGGATAAAATGGAATTCCTGTCCGGTCTTCACCCAGGGGACATGGTCCGACTGGGATAAACGTTCTTCAATAATTTCTATAATCTCATTGCGAAGGTCTTCCATATCTTTAAAAACGTTGGGGTCGATTATAGAAAGTTGTTCTGAGATTTTTGAATCATGCAGATTACGCGATGCCCACACGGCAAAATCATTTTGAAATTCCGGATCATCAAAATGAGGATGCAAAAGACCTCCCCAAAAATGATAATAAAGACACCC
>Ga0307378_10002317_pt1 | contig 29511 bp, 22 predicted proteins | sample UN1MG_FD_202238 | JGI IMG/M metagenome (GOLD analysis project Ga0307378, IMG submission 202238) | Soil microbial communities from Risofladan, Vaasa, Finland - UN-1 | ecosystem: Environmental > Terrestrial > Soil > Coastal area > Acid sulfate soil | place: Finland: Risofladan, Vaasa | collected... | reverse complement strand
ATGGAGATTAGCGAGGACTGGGTTGTCGGCAAAAGATATTTTGATATGAACGTGGAAATGGAGAGCGAAAACGAATCTGCTGATTCAAAAGAAAAGAGAATTTACAGAAAAAATGTTGCTTAATCGCTGCGCTCGCAATGACGGAAAATGGATATAGAAAGGATTAAAGATGGCAAAGGGAATAGTTGTCTATTACTCAAGAACAGGTAATACGAAAGAGATGGCCCAGATAATAGCCAAGGCTATGAATGGGGCTGATTTACCGACCGAATGCAAGTCCGTCAGCGATGTAAAAGCCGATGACGTGTTCAGCTATGATGCGATATTATTCGGCTCACCAACATACTATGGCCAGATGGCGGCACCGATTAAGGAGTTGATAGATGATTTGGTAGGCAGACACGGCCAGCTCGACGGCAAAGTGGGGGCGGCGTTTACCAGCGCAGCAAATATCGGCGGCGGCAATGAGACCACAATTATGGGCATAATAGAGGCGATGCTTATCAGCGGCATGGTAGTCCAGGGCGACCCGAATGGTGACCATTATGGGCCGGTTTCCATTGGCAAGCCTGACAAGAGAGTTGAGCAGCAGTGCCGGCGCCGTGGTCAGAGAATCGCAGAATTGACCAAAAAACTGGCAGTCCGATAAGCCGGTAATTCCGCCTTGAGAGTATTGTAAGCTTCATTTACGCCCAAAAAGAGGGGAAAATCCATCAAATTGGGAGAAAATAAATATTGATTTTTTTACAAAAAAAGGCATTTTTCTTTGACAAAATAGTGATGTGCCGTTAAGTTTTTACCGATTTTAACCCAAAAATAGCGATTTTAATCCGAAAATAGAAATCTAAACCCTCGATGTGGAGGAAAGTTTAATGCAAGAGTATGAAGACCTGAAACAACTGGTTGCTGAAATTGAAGCTGATATCAGCAAAGCCGAAGGTGGAAACAAGGCGGCAGGGACGCGAGTCCGCAAGCAAATGCAGAAAATCAAGCAGGCTGCTCAGGTTGTTCGCAACCGCGTTCTTGAAATCAGATCAGCCCAGTAAACCACCCCAAGCATTTTTACGCTTATTCAGTTGCGCATCGTGTGTTGCGTTTGTTGCGCGTGGTGCGTATTGAAGTATTGCGCAGGAACAGTTGTCAGACAATACGCAATACGAGAGCGCAGAGTGTTTTTTTCCGAGGTCAATAATGCCCCCTCCTTTATTGTTTGATTTGTCGCAAATAGACCTTAAAGCCGATCCTGTATTTGACAAAGAAGCGATTGGCGAAGTAAATCCACAGCGATTTGAGATGCAGCAGCTTGACGGCATCCTCTGGTATGATAAGGACAAACGTCTGATTTTGGGTTACAAGGATGTAACGGAGGGAGAATTCTGGGCTCGTGGTCACATCCCTGGCCGGCCGTTGATGCCCGGGGTAATAATGGTTGAGGCGGCGGCCCAGCTTTTGAGTTTTTTTATGAAGCAGATTTATGAAGTGGGGGGATTTGTCGGTTTTGCCGGTATAGATTCAGCAAAGTTCCGCTCCGTTGTTGAGCCTGGACAAAGATTATATCTGCTTGGTTATATTACGAAATTCAAACGCCGGAGAGACACTACCCATGTTACAACAAGTGTGCAAGGAGTCGTTGACGATACTATGGTATTTGAAGCGGTTATCTCCGGTATGCAAATTTAAGCGTCGAGACAATCGGATAGCTCAGAACTTCATCGCTTGGCGAATAGCCCCAAGGGGATTCGAACCCCTGTTGCCGGGTTGAAAACCCGGTGTCCTAGACCTACCTAGACGATGGGGCCAACCGGGTTTATTCCATAGTGATTGCTTCCTCAAGACAGGCATCAACACAAGCCCCGCAATCAACGCACTCTTCGATGTCAACCGAAGCCTTGTCGGCAGCTATGCTTATAGCTTCGCTGGGGCATTCTGCTACACAGGTTTCACAACCAGTGCATTTTTCCTTATCTATTTTAGCCGGCATTTACACAACCCTTTCAAAAAACCTCAGAACTTACTACTGTACTTTCACAAAACCTCAGTTACCAAATAGAATACGGAATGTTACAAAATTATGACGATATTACAACTTATTTTTGAGTAAATTTTACATTGCAGCAAAATGATGAGTGGTGAGTAGTAAATATTCGCTCACCAATTAACCAATTAACTAACTTAACTAATTAGTTTCAGTTGCGGAAAATAAAAACCGACGATTTCACCCCTACGAAACCTGTCCTGAGCGAAGTCGGAGGAGCAGGGGGCCAGAGCGAAAAAGCTGGATTCCCGCTGGAGTTTATCCCGCACACGATGCGGGGCGGGAATGACAAATACTGTTTCCGCAACAGGAACTAATTAACTACCTGCCCAATGCAATTGCCATATCGCGAACGAGTTCGCTTGAGTCATTTTTGACCATCCAGTCCAGGACCTTATCGAAGTTGCGGTCAGCGGTTTTGCTCAGCAGATAAACAGCCATCATACGGACCGGCCAATTAGTATCGTTGAGATTCTTTGCCACCGCACTTATCAGTTCGTAATCCAGCGGCAAAGAAAGCATCTCAGCCATAGTGTGCACCTTAACGACCCACTGGCCGTTGGCAGGATTATGCAATAATCCGGAAAGTGCAGAGCTCAATAAAGGCTCCATCCAATCGGCATATATATATCTGTAAAGTGTCTTACGTTTTAACATCTCATTTTGTTCTTTCAAAAGGCCGGTGAAAAGCTGGGCGGTTTTAATTTTTTGGCCGACGGAGCCTTTTGAGATTAAATCCAACCGGCTTCTTATATAGTTACCGGTAAGTTCGATGCCGGGACGTTTTATACGCACCCTAATCGGCTCAAGATAAGTGAGTCTGTTGGTAATCTTGTCCTCATTAGTGGTTACAGGGTCGAGATAGAGTGTAAATTCGATATCCATAGATGCCTGTGGATAGGTAAGAAGCATCTTTCTAAGTTCGCCTGTAATAAGCCGCAGAGGAATGAGGATACTGCCGCCGGGCTCGATAAGCAAGGCCGTCCGAATTTTTGTAGAGACCAGGTTCGGTATCGTTCTGTTAAGGTCTCCACTAACATCGGCGTCAATCCTGATATTGCCCTTAAATAAGGCGTCGTCGCTGATTACAAAAGGCTCAGCAGAGTTATTTATTAGTGCGACATTGCCGCTGAATTCACTGCCGTATGGAAACTCATTTCCCTGAATATTAAACTGGACCGAGAATATCTTTTCCGGGGGAGCAAATACGGGAACAAGTGTTCGCCCGAAGACATTCTCCAACATAGTTAAAACAGCATTTGGGTCAATGGGTGGGGTATATTTTTCGCCCTGTTGGGCCAGAATTTCTTTGGCACGTTCGGCTGCAAACGAACCAGGGTCTTTGATAATTGCGGTCTTTAGAGTTTCGATTGCCGCATCCTTTTGTCCTTCGGCCAGTTGAATCTGAGCCAGCGTTAAATCTGCGATTTGACTTCGCTGGGAATTTTTGATAAGGGGCTTGGCCCATTCCGTTTGATTATTCATCACGAGCGCATAAGCCAAAACAGCGGCTGCCGCCGGAGAATTGTGTTCAGTTTCATAGGCTCTGTTAGCCCAGTCTAATGCTTTGTCAGGAAACGGCAAAGCAAAACAATAAAACCAGGCAAGCTGCATGGTACTAACTTGTTCTGAATCGCTGGTATCCAAGGTCTCTGAAGCGTTTAGAGGCGGTTCGCGAACCGCCCCTGCTTTCGAGGCTTGCATAAGAAGCTGTTGGGCTTTTTTTTCAGCAGCCTGGAATATCTGGGTTGCCAGCTCACCGTTGCCGATTTTGGTCGTTGCTTTGCCGGCAATGGCTTCTACACGCAGGTCAAATCGGCCGTCTCGCTGGATACGCTGGGCAATTTGGAGGCATTTGGGCTGATTTTGCTGCGTGTTGTAGCTGCTAATCGCCCAGGGCAGATAAATGCGGGCAGGAAGAGCTTCAGAGGGGTAAAGATAAGTAAACAAATCGGCACAGTATTCATAAACGCCCGCGGCTGTCTCATAAAGTTGCAGCTGTTCAACCTGTTGTGCAAATGTAAGAGCAGCTTCGATATCCGACGGATTCTCACGCAATGCTAATCTTAACCGTTCAAGATATATTGCCGGCCCAATCCGCTCGGGCTTAAGTTCCGCCAGCTTTGCAAAGGCCAACTTATTGTATCTATTCCTTTGGTAGGCCTGCATAAGGTAAAATTCAGCAGCTTCCAAATCCGCCTTTTCGGCCTTCAACAGGCCAAGCAAGGTGGACAGCTCGGAACCGAAAACAGCGTTCTTACCGCCCAGAGTCCCCAACATCTGCTCGAGAAGCTTCTCCCGCTGCTCACGGGTGTCCAGGTGGGCCAGTAAATACACGACCGCTTTTTTTGCAACCTCTACGTCAGCGGACTCATCTACATAATCCATAAGTAAATTATACACCAGGTTGCCCCCTCTGCTTTCTTGCGAGAGCAAGGGGGAGGGCTGCTCCGGGTCCTGACAGGCGAGCTTAATAAGTAAGGAACGAGCATCACCGGCGTTTTTGTCGAGCTTCATCGCAGCAGTTAAGAAAACAAACGCCGGCTCGACTGCAGGGCTGCGGCGGGCTTCGCCCAGATGAGAGCTCGACGAAGTCAGTTCGTAAGCTATTTCGTAAAACTTTTGGCTAACAGAAGGTGAAAACACCTGTGCCTTTGCGTTTTCTTGCGAAAGCGAAGGCAGGGGTGCAGGCAGGCCTACTCCGCCGAAGCAATTTTGGCTGAGAAGGACGGGAAAACAGCAAAAGAAAAGAAGCGCCAAAAGAACGACTCGACTGAGCTTGCCGAAGTCTAAAAAAGACGCTTTCTTACGCATTTATTTCTCCATTAAATCCCGCACTAATTGAGCTTAAGCTCACGCCTAATTGGTGCGGGATAAAAAAACGTTCTTTGCGTTATTATACTTCATACTTCGGACAATTGCTATTTTTGCTTTAGATATAACGATAAACAGCTATCTTGGGTAGTTCACCTGCCTCCGGTGAATAGAGAAAGCATCTCGATACGCAGGAATTTTGCGGCCAGCACATATACCGCTGCCGCAGATGGCACAACCAGGGCGAGTCTCAGGATATCAAAGGACCTGCCATCGGGCAAATTCTTGCACAGAGACATAATTGCCGCCCCGGCCAGAAACATAATGGCTGTTGCTGCAAGTGTTTTCATCAGGGTAGTAGGCAATCCATCCAATATTTTTCTGAAAGGGCCCGGTTTTCTCCGAAGCACCGTAACAAGGATTATAACCTGCAGGTATGAGCACGCCGCTGTCGCAGCAGCCAGTCCTGCTGTTCCAAGGTACCAGATAAGGGTCAGATTCAGAATAATGTTAGCAACAACTGCATATAAAGCGCTTCGTGCAGGTGTCTTTGAATCCTGCATAGAGTAGAATGCCCGCGTTGTAACCTGCTGGCAAAAATAGCCACACAGCCCCAAGGCATAAAAGGCTAATGTCCATGCTACTATTGGCGTGTCCGTGCTTTTGAAATTGCCATGTTCAAATATGGCTGAGATTAAAGGCCTGGCGACCAGAAAGATTCCTGCAGTTGCCGGAATTGCAACGAATACAGCGGCCTTGATTCCGCGTGCGATTGTTTTGGTAAGCGCGTCAAAATCTTTTCTGGCGGCATCTGAGCTCATAACAGGGAAAATCGCTGTCGCCAGGGATATTCCCAATACCCCTAAGGGAAATTGGTAGAGCCGCTGGGCGTAGTATAAATAAGACGGTGCGCCATAACCCAACGGGTCGCCTTGCTCATTCATAAAGCAAAGCGCAATAATATCATCTCCGAGTGTGTTTAACTGCGTAACAGTAAGACCAAGTATCATGGGGCCCATCATAAGGATAACTTTTTTAAACGCCTTGGAGTGAATATCCCACGCAGGCCTGATCGAAACTCCGCTGGCCCGCAGAGAAGGAATCTGAATTGCTATCTGCCCAAGCCCTGCAAGCAGGACCGCAACCGCTACGAAAAAGACCTGCTGTTCCGGCTCCATTTTCAACCCCCAGCCGGTAAATAAAATGCTTCCAATAACAAATATATTCAGCACAATGGGCGCCGCGGCAGGTGTGGCAAAATGTCTGTGCACATTGAGAATGCCGGCCAGAATTGCCACAATACAAACAAATATCATATATGGAAGCATAATAGAGCACAATAGAAGTCCGAGTCGAGGGCCGGTTCTGGTCTCGAAAAAACTGTAGTAGCTCCAGACCAGCCCTTCGCCGATAAGGACGATTGCGGCAAGAATTACAAATAAAACGGTTACAGCCGTGTTAGCCAAGCGTTTTGCCTGCTCCGGGTTGTTATGAATCTCTTCGCTATATATGGGGATAAGAGATGCGGAAGCCGCTCCCTCGCCGAAGAGTCTTCGGGCGAGATTTGGAACCTTAAAGCCCATCGTCCAGGCCGTCATCAACCAGCCGGCACCAAAAAAATGGGCGAACGCTATGTCCCGTACCATACCGAATACTCTGCTGATTGCCGTTAGAGAAGCAATTTGTCTGAAGCCTTTTATCATTCTCGATTCTCGGTGCTCGATTCTCGATGCTCGTTAAGTATCGAAAATCCAGTATTGAAGTTGACGAATTACTTTTTTGGTGCCACGCTAAAAGGCCTGCACCGCCCTATATTATTCAGTAATCCCACAGAAGCCATACTAACCAACAGGCTTGAGCCGCCGTAGCTTACCAGTGGTAAAGTCAAGCCTGTGATGGGCATTAGGCCGACGGTCATACTCACATTGATGATGACCTCAACGACAAACATTGCGACGATGCCGACAGCTAACAATTTGCCGAACGGATTGGTATTGTGCGCTGCTATTTCCAGCCCACAGCCGACTATAATAATATAGAGCGCGAGTAAGCCGAGGCAGCCCCAGAAGCCCCATTGGTGGGCAATCATTGCAAATATAAAATCGTTGTGCCGTTCGGGCAGAAAGTTGTATTTGATAAATGGCCCCGCCCGAAAACCATAGCCTGTGCCGTGATTTATTCCGCCGGAGGCGACCGCATACTTCGAACGGACCAAATGGTAGCCCCAATCGTTTTTCCACTGCTTAGAACTAAATTTTCCGCCGACGAGGATGTTACCGAAGGTAGGGTATTGCTCAGCTTTCTCGCGAATCCACTCATTTTGCAGCAGTACGCTGCTTATTCTGGTCCGCTGATAAGCTTTCATCTTGTACCACAGCAGCGGACTTACCAGAAGTGCCATAAGTATTATAATCAGCAAATGCTTAACCTTTGCCCCCGCTACAAACAGCATTGTGAACAAGATTGGCATCATTAGCAGCACAGTGCCCAGGTCCGGCTCAAGGAGTATAAGGACCATTGGCAGAAGGGTTAAAACAAAAGGGCCGATTAGGGAGCTAAGGCTGTCGTAATTGCTGCGGTAGCGGAGATACCAGGCCAAGGCCAGGACATACACGAGCTTGCAAAATTCGGAGGGCTGCAGGGCCGGCAGTTCCCGGCCGGCTATTTTGAATTTAATCCATCTGTGTGTACCATTGATTTCAGGAACAAATGATAAATTTACAACGTACCTGCCAATTAGTAATAGAGCCAAAAGCATCAGTATAAGAGCATATATCCGATAGCTTGCTGCTCCGAACTGTCTGTAATTGACTGCGTTAACCGCAACAAAACCGACTATAGCGACCGCGGCGAATATGACCTGCTTTTTCCAGAGATTGCTCAGATTACCGATATCGGTGGCCGGGCTGGGCTCTGCGGGGTGGCCAACGGAGTAGATAGTAGCTATGCCGATGCCAACCAGGATTAAAGTAGCCGCCAGCAGGCATAGTCTTACAATTATTAGTCGTCCCTTTAGAAACTTGAACATAACCGCAACATTAACATAGACATTCTAAAATTGCATATACGAACCGGAAAATCACAAAAAAACTTACCTTGTTACAGCAAAATATCCCCGATATTCGATTCTCGTTTTTCGCTTTACCGAATCTTTTTTCTTGAACCTCGACGAGCATCGAGATACGCTGCAATCCATCGAAATTGGCCTAAAAAACAACTAACAATCAAACATATTGGCCTGAATCAATAGCCCCAATAGGCGTCACGCTTGTCAGTCGAAGACCCCTTCCAACAGGGGCAAGCGTGCGTATCCGCGTTTGCCTTACTGACCGAGACGGCTATTCATTGGCTTTTCTATGTGTTAAATCGGGTAATTATGTCTAAAAGTCTGATTTTTTTCGTTTTTTTACATTTCTTTTTGATTCTTGCACAAACCTGTGGGGTTTTCCACTTAATTTTCGCAAAGAGTCTGCCATGGGCGGATGGGTCCTTTATTTTTTATGTGGTTTCCGCCGGTCGGCCTGAAAGAAGGAGATGCAGACAATGGATTTCCAGGCTCAATTTTTCGTTTTTTTGGCAGATTTTTCTTGAAATACATAAAAACTTGTGTTAGGATACAATTGATCTTCACCAAGATAAAACCTGTAAAAGTATTGTAGGACATATATTTCGCTAATCAGCGAGAAAGGAGGATGTGTAGAGTAAAAAGTGTGTGTATTTCCGGCTACTCCTGCCGGCCGGAGCGCTATGGTCAATAATTCAAGCGCGCTAAGTGTCATAATGGACAAGCGTGCCTTTTCTGCGGCAGGAAACAAAACCAAGAGTGCAGAGTGTGTGGCTCTGTACAGACGAGAGAAGATAAGGAGTTGTATTATGAGAAAGATGTTTTTTGCTCTTGCGGTGGCTATGCTTGCTACACCGGTGTGGGCAACTGTTACCATCACTGCCACCGACTTGGGCGGAGGAGTAGTTGCCATCGACTATTCGTCGGATGATGCTGAGCTGGTCAGAGCGTTTGCTCTGGACATCACGGTTGACGCCGGCACTATTGAAGCCGTAGGCGACTTCAACGTGGGGGACAACAACAACGGCTACGGCATTTTCCCGGGCAATTTCAGTCGGTACATTACCGTCGACCCTGAAACTGGTGAAGTCAGTGACTGGGGCGTAGATGGTTATACACCCGTGGCTGACGGTAGTGACCCTGGTGCACTGGGTGGCCTGGGCACGAATGGTATCACCATCGAGATGGGTTCACTCTATGACACTAAGGCTCCGCCCAAGCAGGGAAGACTTTGCACGGTTACGTGCAGCGAAACATGCTTGCTGACTGTTACCACGAATGCGACCCGGGGAAATGTGGTACTCGAAGATGCTTCAGAAGCAACCGTGGATTTGACCGGCGCAGCCAATTATCCAGTCAGCGTCGGTGCACCACAGTCCTACACCGGTCCGCAAATGGACGAATGGGTTGCTGTGGGTAAGCCTGATTGTTGGTGTGCCAGTACTAATCCGAGACAGTGCCATGGTGACGCAGATGGTCAGTCTCAGGGTAAAAACAAATACTGGGTATCAACCAACGACCTGAACATTCTGATTGCAGCCTGGAATAAACCGTTGGGATCACTGACCGGCAATCAGATTTGTGCTGACTTCGACCACCTACCTCAGGGTAAGAACAAGTATCGCGTCTCGACCAATGACTTGAACATCTTGATTGCCAACTGGCAGCTTGCCGATGTTCCGGCTCCTGACTGCCCGTAATGTGGACTCAGAGAAGTTGTAGTAATTGGTGCATTTGAGGAGCTGGAGACGCTAAAAGTTTGTTTCGAAGAGATTGTATCCTCGGAACGAAAGGAGAGGATGATGAAAAGACTACTAATGATGATGTTGGTTCTTGGGATGGCATCGGTAGCGAACGCTGTGCTCATTCAAGTCGATGGTCAAGACCCTGGTCAAACCGTTGATGTCCGTGAAGGTCTCACGTCGGTAATCAGCGTTGTAAGCGAGGGCGCTTCCAGTTGGCTGGGTTATATAATCATCGAAGAGGGCGGTACTGGAGCCTTAGGCGATGCAGCCAGGCTGGATGCAGCAGGTGATATGGGCGCTGTTTTACCCTATACAGAGGCTGGTTGGGGGGTCGGTTATGAGCTTACCGTGTCAATGAATCAGGGTGGTGTTCCTGCTATTGCCGTCGGGCCGCAGTTTACGATGAATTACTCAGGAGGTGTCTTAGGTGATACTGCTACGATTTCGTTGTTCCTTGACCCGGAGTATGGGGTCCCGGCCGATTCAGTAGCTATTACTATTGTTCCTGAGCCAATGACCGTTATCCTGCTTGGACTTGGCGGTCTGTTTCTGCGTCGTCGCAAATAAGAAAGTTTGCCTTGGCCAAGGCTAACAAGTTGGTTTGCAAAGAGGCGAGTCTTCTGACTTGCCTCTTTTTTTTGTCTTGCAGCCCGTGTTGAGGTTTCTTAATATTTATAAACGGGCTTTGAACTATGAAAAAACTATTGGTCTTATCGGTTTGTGGTTTATCCATTTTTCTGCTTGGTAGCTGCCGGAGTTCCGGCGTGAATAAAAACGGTGTCGAAGTCGTTATTGACGGCGACGGACGGTTCCCTGCATTTCTTGTTGGCAGATGGAAAGCAGATAAAGGGGGCTGGGAAATTGTCTTTGAGCCGGATGGGACAATTTCCTCAGCAGTAATCAGTCTCGGCAGGGTGAGAATGAAGCCCGGACAGGTAACTACCACGAACATGATATTAGGTGGTCAGGGACGGTTCGAGCCGGGCCAGTGGACGGTTCAATACTCACAGGCCAAACGCGAATTAATTGTTGAGATTGTGATAGAACATTTTCGTGTCGAACTTGGCGATAATGTGGTGCAAGGTCAAACCTGGGATTTTTTCGTTGGTTTGGTTTCCAGTGATGGCCAATTGTGGTGGGCTGACCGGTTCAGTTTTCCCGAGTACATTGTAGATACAAAGAAGTATCCGAATTATAAGCTGCCTTTTGACCCCAATGACGAACCGCGGGAGAGCTTAATTTTCCGAAAGGTTACAGAATCAAAGTGAGTAGTGAGTGGTAAGTGGTAAGCATTCAACTCACCAATTAACAACTCACCAATTAACAACTCACCAATTAACAACTCACCAATTAACCACATATACAATTAACAAATTGGTTTTCAGTAGTCAAAGTAGCGAATTCCGTATTTATCCATACCCTGCCAATCGAGCCTGATTGTTTTTGTCGCCGCCTGATATACCCAGCCGTAGTTAAGGTGTATACGAATGTTGATCCTGTCCCCACTCCATGCGGAGAACCAAATTCCAGTTATCCTACGCTTCTTTCCTCAGAACACGCTAAACACGTCTCTGGGGATTTCTCTTCGCAGATTATTTCAAATCCCCGGCCGTTTGCTTCGCCAACGTTGGTCGACAGAAGACGTATGCTTCACAAAATGGTTAGAAAAGAACTTGATGTGGTGTTCAGTGTAGCTATACTCTCATAAAGGTTGGACCATGAAATAGAGGCAGATCAGAAATATATCAAGATCCTCGAACCGTACGAGCGACTGGAATAGCGAGTTTTTCCAGTCAGCAAGAATAGCACAGCTAAGGTTTTTGATGAACTATTCATAGGGAGGTATAACTATGATTATTCAAAATAACACCAAACGGATATCACTTATACTTTGCATGCTGCTTTTATTATCAGGGGCCATACAAGCGCGGGAGTATCATGTTTCGGTTAAAGGTGGTGATACAAACAAAGGGACAGCCAAAGCCCCTTTTCAGACAATTTCCAAGGCAGCGGAGGTAGCACAGCCCGGCGACGTCATAACAGTGCATGAGGGAACCTATCGTGAACGCATCAACCCACTGCGTGGCGGCGAGTCCGATCAGAAGCGCATCGTTTACCTGGTCACCCCTGGCGAGAAAGTCGTCATCAAGGGCTCCGAAGTCATCAAGGGCTGGCGGAAGGTACAAAACGACACATGGAAGGTCGCCATCCGCAATAGCTTTTTCGGGGATTTCAACCCGTACAGTGACTTGATTCATGGCGACTGGTTCAATCCCAAGGGGCGGAATCACCACACGGGGGCGGTTTATCTGGATGGCCACTGGCTCACTGAAGCAGCCAATCTGAATGATTTGCTGAAACCCATCGGAAACACTCCGCTGTGGTTCGGACAGGTGGATAAGACGAACACCACGATCTGGGCGCAGTTCGGGGACGTAAATCCCAACGAGGCCGAGGTCGAGATCAACGTCCGCCAAACGGTGTTCTACCCCGAGAAGCCGGGCGTCAATTTCATCACCGTGCGCGGCTTTGCAATAATGCACGCGGCAACGCCTTGGGCGCCACCCACGGCAGAGCAGATCGGCTTGATCGGCACCCACTGGAGCAAGGGATGGATCATCGAGAACAACGATATCCGCTATTCGACGTGCGTAGGGATCGCGCTCGGCAAATACGGCGATCAATGGGATAATACGTCGCAGAATACTGCCGAGGGCTACGTAAAAACCATCGAGCGCGCCCTGGAAAACGGCTGGTCGAAGGAAAACATCGGTCACCATGTGGTGCGGAACAACCATATCTCGCATTGCGAGCAGGCGGGCATCGTCGGAAGCATGGGCGCGGTGTTCAGCACCATCACAGGCAACGTCATCCACGACATCCATATCCGGCAACTGTTTTCGGGAGCAGAGATGGCCGGTATCAAGATTCACGCCGCGATTGACACCGAGATCAGCCGGAATCATATCTACCGCACGTGCCGGGGTATCTGGTTGGACTGGATGGCGCAGGGCGCGCGTGTGACCGGGAACCTTTTACACGATAACAACACTTCAGAGGACCTTTTTATGGAGGTTAACCACGGGCCGTTCCTGATCGACAACAATCTCTTTCTTTCAGACCGTTCGCTGTTTGATATGTCGCAAGGCGGGGCATATGTGCACAATTTGTTCATGGGTCGAATCCAGCTTCGGCCTGAGCTGCGGCGCTCGACCCCGTTCCACAAGGCGCATAGCACTAAGGTGGCAGGTCTGCGGAACATCCAGGGCGGCGATGACCGGTTCTACAACAACCTGGTTATCCAGCCGGCTGGTTTGGACGGATATGACAAGGCAACACTGCCCGTGCAAATAGAAGGCAACGTTTATTATAACGGTGCCAAGCCCTACTTTAAGGAAACAAATTACCTTGAGAAGGCAGAGTTTAATCCGGAGGTCAAGGTTGTTGAACAAAGCGACAGTGTGTTTCTTCACATTACGCTGGATGATTCTTGGCATGCTTTAGATAACCCATTGGTGACAACAGCGCTTTTAGGCCGGGCCAAAATGCCGAACGCAGCCTATGAGAATCCCGACGGTACGCCCTTGAAAATCGATACTGATTATTTCGGTAAAAAACGGAGCGAAGCGAATCCTTTCGCAGGCCCCTTCGAGAATCCGGGAGGGGGGAAACTCACGCTGAAAGTATGGTAAAGTTTATAAACGCAGGAGTGTACACCCAGAACACATTGCAGTTTGACACCACGCCCGAGCAGGTCAAGCCATGACATAAGCAGATTCACGATGTCCTTTATGATTGCATCGTGAAGTCGAAAAGCTGTTCAGATAAGCTACGAACGTTGGCTGATATGTCGTAACAGGATGCCTCAAAAAAAATTGTGGCGACAGGGATTTTAGTATTTGACTTTGAGCTCTTCATAGGTGTACGTTGCGTGCACTTTGTGGGCGTTTTTCAGGTTTGGGTGAGGAAGCACTGAAATCGAACCGCATATTGTGGTATTATAGAGGCCGTAGCGTGCAGAAGTACTGTTTATGAAGTCATATGGAAAATCCAAGCTAAAAGAGAGCACTCAGATCTTTCACTTGAATGCTCTTGTATAGGGGATGCCCATGAGCAAGAGAATGTTCATTATTGTCCTCATAAGCCAACTACTTACATTGAATGCGTATCCCAAGCAGGATGACATCTCTTCCTTTGTCGTCGTCAGCCAACGTGATCCCCGGTATTTCGAGTTGTCCAATGGCAGTCCTTACATCCCGATTGGCTTCAATCTAGTCGGTCCTCCAAGAGAAGAGGAGTTCGACCGACTCTTCAAGATCATGGTGGAACATAAGATCAACTATTGCCGTGTCTGGTTAAGCCATCGTGACTGGAATGTCGAGCACGAAAAATGCCTACAATTCGATCCGGATCATGCCAAGACCATAGACCGTTTCCTTTCGCTTGCCCGTAAGAACGCAATCCGCGTGAAGATGTGTCTTGAATACTTCCGTGACATCCGTGCGGATAGAAATAGGTGGTCTGACAACACGCTCTACCACAAAGCCAATGGCGGTCCCTATGGGAGCATGCACGAATATCTCTCCTCGGAGAAGGGACGTTCGCACTTCAAGGCGAAACTCGACTGGTATGCCGAGCGCTACGGAAATGATCCAGCCGTTTTCGCATGGGAACTATGGAACGAGATGGATGCGGTTCGTGGTTCGGAATGGTTGGACTGGACAAAAGAAATGCTACCTGAACTGCAACGCCGCTTCCCTCACAGCCTTGCCGTACAGAGTCTGGGGAGCTATGACTGGGAGAGGAAAAGGCAGAGCTACAAGACGTTGTGCCTGCTTCAGGACAATGATGTTGCTCAGGTCCATCGATATCTGGACGAGGGAGCTGGATGGGAGATATGCCACGGTCCTGTTGATGTCCTCGCCTCTCAGGCTGTGCGTGAATTGATTGCCTTCAATCCGGGAAAGCCCATTATTCTCACAGAAACAGGGGCGGTCAAACCTCGTCATACCGGCTGTTCGGAATTGTATGCAAAAGACCGGGATGGCGTGTTACTGCATGAGATGCTTTTTGCTCCATTTTTCAGCGGAGCCGCCGGAACCGGACATGTATGGTGGTGGCGACAAGCGTTGGACGAGCCGAATCTATGGTATCATTTTGCTCGATTTGCTGAAGCGGTTAAAGGTATCGATCCCCCTGCGGAGCATTTCAAGCCAGTGATGATATCCAACGATCGGTTCCGGCTCTATGTACTCGAAGGACGCAAGACCGTATTGGCATGGTTTAGGGATAGTCAGAACGACTGGAAGAATGAACTGGTCCTTGGACATCAGCCGGAAACACTATACGGTCTGGAAATTGATCTAAGCCCCTATTTATCCGGTCCCCGGAAGGCACAGGTGAGAGTCTATGATCCATGGAAGAACCGTTGGCAAGACAAGAGTATCGAGTCTGGACGTGTAAAGCTCGATGCTTTTACCCGTTCGGTCATAATTCGAGTGGATTAGGGCTGGAGGAAAGCCTTCAGAATCCAAAGCTGATATTGTCTCATATACCCACCTGTCTCGCCCTATAGTTTCCTTGGACACACAGTTAGGGGATAACGAGGATGCCTCAAAGAAAATTTTTGTGACGACAGGGATTTTAGTATTTGACTTTGAGCTCTTCAAAGGTGGCCGTTCTCCGTACTGCACATGAAAAAGGGCCGACATAAGTGTCTCTCGCACACGAGTCTGCCGTCTGATGAATCTGCGGCGAGCCATGTTCCACCGAAAGACAAATTGAGTTCGCCGGGAGAAGTGGAACCAGGCAGACGTCGGCCGGCGTGCCTGTTCTGAAGGGCTATTTGGGTGTCCCGGTATTCTCGGTGCCGATGCAGTAGATGTTCTTCATTCCGACGAGGAAAAGTCTGCCATTTGCCGCCGCAGGTGATGGGTGATTGCCATCGCCAAGGTCATTGATAGCGAGGATGCGGCACTCACGCCCCGCCTGAACGACATAGCTCTTGCCGGCGTTTGCGAAGAACAGACGCCCCTTTGGGTCCGCAATCGGACTGGCCCAGGTGGTTGATATGTCTTGGAGACGCTCGGAATAAATCTCTTTGCCTGTAGCCATTTCCCAACACTGGAGGAAGCCGGGAGTGCGCAGGCGATACAGGTATTCGCCGACAACGATGGGCGAACTCAGTGCTTCGCCTCTCTGCGTGATGGTCCAGCGGGTGTGTGTGTCGGAGACATCGCCCGAACCGGTCGGATCAACGGCTACGCCAGTGCTGCCCCGGCCATCGTCAAAGTAGACGAGGCCCTGCCCGTAGGCCGGCGATGATGCGTCTCCCTCGCCCCGGCACCACCACAGGAGTCTCCCGCCGGCCGGATCAAGGCTCTGCAGGGCATCGCCCGTCTCTTTCATGCCCGAGGCCACAAGAAGCATCTGGGGTCTGTTATCGACCTGAATGATCAGGGGCGTGCTGTGCCCGAACTGCATTTGCGGGAGTTTCCTCTCCCATCTCACATCGCCGTTGGTCTTGTCGAAGGCGACTACTCGCGAGTCTTCTTTATTTGCCATCGCGCAAAAGAGGATGACGGTGTCGCCATAGAGGATTGGGCTGCTGCCAAGAGTGACATCGAAGGAGTAGGGAACAATTTGCTTTCGCCACGCGATGTTGCCCTGGAAATCTATCGCGGCCAGGACAGATGAGGCGAAAGCACAGTAGATGAGCTTGCCATCGGTGACAGGCGTGGCGGCGGCGTAGCCTCCGCCCGGTCCGCTGCGGAAATCTTTCCGCAACCAGGGTCCGGGTGGTACGAGAGTATCCCAGAGCAATCCTCCATCGGACGTGCGATAGCAGGTGACATGATGCTCCGGGATGACCTTTTTGCGGTCTTCAACATCAGCCGGCCAGTTGACTGTGCAGACGATGAGCGCATGATCCCAGACGATGGGACTGGCGTGCCCCTGGCCGGTAAGCGGCGAAATCCAGAGCACGTTTTCATTTGCAGGGCCGCCCCAGACGATTGGTAGATTCTCCTCCGTCGTGTAGCCAAGGCCGGTCGGGCCGCGGAAACCGGGCCAGTTAGCTCGGGCGAGGGCGTTAGGTGTAAAAAGAATACCTGTCAAAATAATGACAAATATGGCCGACTGGTTTTCGAAAAACTTCATTCCTGTCTTGAGATATTTCCTCATGTCGTATTCCCTGTGTATCTGGTCTGTCAGCGGTTTGGCTTTCGCCATTCTTTGTACCTCCATGTTAAAAACGATACTTACCTATAGGCTCATTCCGCGAGTCCTGTCTTTTGGATGTATTCTCGTTGGCTGGGATATTTCTTTCAACAAAATAATTAGTATCTGTTGCGGAAAACGAAAATCGACGATATCACCCCTGCGAAACTTGTCCTGAGCGAAGTCGAAGGAGCAGGGGTCCAGAGCGAAAAACTGGATTCCCGCTTTCGGGCCTGTTGCCAAGGTTCAAAAGGAACGTTTTGAGATTGCCGCGCGATTTTTTGAATCGCTCGCAATGACCTGAAAACGCACTTTGCGTCATTGCGAGGAGTGTAGCGACGAAGCAATCCTATGAACCGGAGCCTGTCAACAAGCCCTTTCGCGGGAATGACAAATACTGTTTTCCGCAACAGGAACTAATTAGGTGAGCTAATTTTTTTTCGTTTCTGAATGTGCGCGAGCGCTCCACTACGAATGATCCTGTCTTGTGACATGCGGTAGACCAAATTTGCAGACGAATGTGTTATTGTGTATAATTAGAGAAGAGTCTCTGTTGTAAAGGTATATCGATTCTTGTCAGAGAGAAATCGTTTTGTCAAAATTATTGAAGGAAAAAACCATGAGTAAATCTTTGTTTGTGATGTCACTGCTGCCTATCCTGGCGTGCCTTGTACTGTTATCGCCAGAGATTCTTGCTTCCGAAGCTGCCTTTGAGGTTGAAGTTCGCACGAATGTGATGATTTCGATGCGTGACGGCGTTGAGCTTTCGGCAAATCTCTTCTTACCAAAAGCCCAAGGCAAATTTCCTGTCGTACTTGTTAGGTCTCCTTATGGCAAGGGTGACGAAAAACAAGGTGACGGCCTGTTTTATGCCGCCCGCGGTTACGTGTACGTCAGCCAGGACTGCCGCGGCAAGGGAGCTTCCCATGGCCAATGGGAACCATTCGTAAATGAAAGGAACGACGGCCGGGATACCCAGAAGTGGCTACTGAATCAGCCCTGGTGCAACGGCAGCATCGGGACCAGCGGTGGTTCTTACGTGGGCTTTACGCAATGGATATCCGCACCGGATGCCGGCGAACATCTAAAAGCGATGTTTCCGGTAGTGCCGTTGGTTGACGCCTATGGGGATGGTGTTTACACAAATGGAGCATTGAATCTCGCTCTGATTATGGGCTGGGGCAGCCTCGTGTCGTTCCGGCCTGGCGAAGAGGTTGCTATGTTCGGATGGCGTGAGCAGGATTGGATTCAGGCCTATCGAACACTACCGCTTGGCGAGTGGGACCGTGCGATTGGTCGCAAGGTCCAGTACTTGCGGGATTGGGTGTCCCATCCGCATTTTGACGAGTACTGGGCTGCCCGCGGCGTACGCAACCGCTGGCAGGATATCAGTGTGCCTATCTGTGCGGTCGGTGGCTGGTACGACATCTTTGCCAGGAGTGTCTTCGACCACATAAATGCCGTCAGAGCAACGTCGAGTTCGCAGCAGGCTCGAAAGCAACAGCATCTGCTGATGGGGCCTTGGGGACATGGGATAAGTCAAGACGGCAAAGTGGGTGACCTGGACTTTGGCAAGGAATCTGTTGTCAACCTGCGCGAAATACAGACTAAATGGTTCGATTACTGGTTGAAGGGTGAACAGACAGGTGTCGACACGTGGCCGGCTTTTCGGATTTTTGTGATGGGGTGCAACCAGTGGCGAGATGAACAACAATGGCCATTGGAGCGGACCAAATACACGCCTTACTATTTTCACAGCAAAGGCTCTGCAAACACTGTGTGTGGAGATGGAAAATTAACTATGGTGAAGCCTTCTGAGGAGCCCTGTGAAGAGTTTGTTTATGACCCGAATGACCCTGTTCCCACAGCCGGCGGATGCAATCTGATAGGCTGTCCTGCCGGGCCACGGGACCAGAGTGTAGTCGAGAAAAGAAACGATGTGCTTGTCTTCACCAGCGAAGAACTGAAGGTCGATCTGGAGGTCACAGGGCCTATAAAGGTTGTTCTTTATGCCGCCAGCACCGCAGAAGATACGGACTGGACGGCAAAACTGGTGGATGTATATCCCGACGGACGGCCCTTTAATCTTTGCGATGGCATAATACGCGCCTGCTACCGCGACTCACAGGATAACCCAGGCTTAATCCAGCCCGGCAAAATTTATCGTTATGAGATAGACCTTTGGGTCACAAGCAACGTCTTTATGACCGGCCATAAAATCCGCGTGGAGATATCCAGCAGTAATTTCCCACGATTTGATCGAAATCTCAACACGGGCGAGCCTTTTGGAACTGGTACCAGGCTAATAAAGGCGACACAAAGCATCTACCACGATAAAGGACATCCCTCGCATATCTTATTGCCAGTAATCCCTCGCCCGAAAAACTCGTAACGCCCAATCTCTTGTTATTAAGAAAATTTACCGAAATTTCTGGCCAGGTCACGCCAGCCTTCACCTGCCGGGGTTTAGCGTGTTGACAATCATATCGTTAGACCCTACCATGTTAGTCCAGACAAAGCAAAGTGTCAGCTATGTGACGCCGTCCACGAGGAGCATGCTATGGCGAAAGGTCAAATACATATCCATTTGCCCTACCACAGGCCGGGGTCGGTCCTGCTTATAACGTTTTGGCTGTGCTATAATGTGGCCATGGCGTATGGAGCTGTTCCCGAGCCTCATGCAGATGATCGGGTCTCTGCCACCAGGCAACAGTTCTTTTTAGATGAGAAAGGATTAGAGCATTTAGCCCGACTGGGCATAGACCAGGTAGTTTTTGTGACGAGGCTCGGTTACGATGATCCACACTGGTATGCCAACATCGGGTACTACTGTGACGATGAGAATCAGAAGGCTTATGCCGGCAATGGCAAGCCGGACGAGAGCAAGCTGTATGAATTGAATACAAAGACAGGCCAAGTGAGAGTTCTACTGGACGGTGATAGTCGTAGTATACGAGATCCGGAGGTTCATTACGAGGGCCGGACAATTCTGTTCTCATACCGTCAGGCGGGAACGGACTACTACAACCTGTACGAAATCGAAATTGACGGTAAAGGACTGAGGAGGGTCACTGAGGGACCGTACGATGATTTTGAAGCAACGTATCTGCCCACCGATGATATCGTCTTTATCTCGACACGGAGCAAACGCTGGGTGGGCTGCTGGAAGACTCAGGTTGGAACGCTGTTTCGCTGCAATAGGAAGGGCAAAAACATTCGTCCCCTCTCGTTCAATCTCGAACACGATAATACGCCTGCGATCCTGCCGGACGGGCGAATCCTGTATACCCGATGGGAATATGTGGATCTGTCCCAGGTCGGATACCATCAGCTTTGGGTCATGAATCCTGATGGAACCGATGTGTCGGCTCACTTTGGCAACCAGCAGCACTATCCGCTTTTCATTGATGCCAAACCGGTTCCGGGTAGTGACGAACTGCTGCTAATCGATTCTCCCGGGCACGGCCGTTCAGACCATCGTGGCTACGTTTGTACCATAACAGCTAAGTACGGCCCAGATGATAAACGTGGTTATCGTCGTATTACCCGCAAAGCTGCATTCAACGATCCGTGGCCAATTAACAGCACCTACTTTCTGGTGGCGTCCCACAAACAAATCCTCCTCGGAGCTCGCGAGGGTGATATGGTCCCTGTTTTGACATATAGGGGAGAAGCAAATATCCATGAGCCTGTTGCACTGGTTACGCGGTCGCGAGAGAGGATTATGGCCGACCGCACAGATGACAGCCAATCAACAGGACGAATGGTTTTGGCCAATGTGTACAAAGGTCGGAATATGGAAGATGTCCAGCCAGGCCAGATCAGGAAACTGCTTATATTAGAGGCCTTACCAAAACCGGTGAATTTCAGCGGGGGGATGGATCTGACGTCGTGGTTGGGTACATTTATGCTGGAGCGCGTCCTCGGTATCGTGCCGGTGGAAGAGGACGGCTCAGCCTATTTTGAGGTCCCTGCCGGTCGACCCATTCTGTTTGTTGCCCTGGATGTGAACGACTTGTCCGTCAAACGTATGCAGAGCTTCACCAATGTGCAGCCGGGCGAAGTGTTGGGCTGCGTTGGATGCCATGAGCATCGCACCTTGACGCCTGTCTTAGCCGGAGGTAATACCCTCGCGGCTGTAAGGCGGTCTCCCAGTAAGATTGAGCCGTTTCGAGTGCTTCCGGACGTGCTGGACTTCCGCAGGCACATACAGCCGATACTCAATGCGCATTGTGTCAGATGTCACAACTACTCAGAACCGGCAGGGCACGTGGTGTTGACGGAGGATCTGGGTGCGTGCTGGTCAATAAGCTACTACACGCTATTAGCAACCGGACAGGTGGCTGACGGTCGCAACGGTTTCGGGAGCCAGGAGCCACGCACGATCGGCTCTTCGGCGAGCGGACTTATGCGGAAAATTGGTTGGTCTCACTACGAGGTCACCTTAACAGAGAAACAATGGCGAACCATATGGCTGTGGTTGGAGAGTGGTGCGCCGTATGCCGGGACGTATGCCGCCCTGCGTAATGTGCAGGGCCAGGCGAGGGAAGGCTCAGTAATGTCAGTTTTTAGCTCAAGTGTTTTAAATAAGCGTTGTCGGCAGTGTCACGGATTAGGGAAAGAGGTTGCTCCGCTACCTCTGACCATGTCGGAGCAGGAGCGGGTTGAATTGAGGAAGAAGTTGGATATCGCACCTTATGAACGCGTTGTGCGCGAGGACGATTATCGCTTCTCCCCGCATATCTTGCTGAACATGTCTCGTCCGGAACATTCTCCTCTATTGTTGGGCCCACTTCCAAAAGGGGCAGGAGGCTGGGGTAGCTGCCGGTATCAGTTTGGCGGAACAAATGATCCCGACTACCTGAGCTTGCTCGAGACAATTTGGAAACACAAGAGACGAGTGGATCAGGTGCCAAGGTATGGGATGCCAGGCTTCAGACCAAATAGACAATACATTCGAGAGATGAAGAAATTCGGTGTTCTGTCACCGGAATTCGATTTGAATCAGGAACCGATTGATGTTTTTGAAACGGATCGGCGGTACTGGAAGTTGTTCTGGTACCGACCGGACAGTGAAGATAAATGGGCATATATAGAGTGATCTCTCGGCCAAAACTCGCCTGTAAAAATTGCAGGCTTACTCTTCAAAAAACCTGCACAAATCTTACACGATTGATACCACATGTTGCCTTTCTCTTGAGTTCCAAAATGTCAGAATTCTTCGATAAATTCATGACTCCAAAATGTCTCCATAAAGATTGATTTCTCTCAAATGAGCCACAAACGAAAGTCAGTTTTTTGTTGAAAAACACATATTTTCATCTGCTTATAAGATTGGATATTGCTATTCCTTGCAATTTCAAGGTTCTTTGTTAATATCTCACCATGCGAACGCAACATGTGGACATAAGGCGGCGCGATTTTTTAAGCGGTGCGACGGCGACGGCTGGGATCCTCGCGGCGCCGTGGCTCGGGCTTAGTGCTGCAGAGGCGCAAGCAGCCCTCGAGTCTGCGGAGCGGCAACGAATTGAAGCCGCGATTCCAAACAGAGCCTTCGTTCCGCCTGGCGGGCATCGGAAGCTCCTGATTTTCGACCTCAATGTCGGATACGGCGGGCACCGCTCCATTCCTATTGCCAATCTGGCGTTTAAGCTGATGGGCTCAAAGACCGGCGCCTTTGAGACAGTAATCAGTAGAGATCCATCCATCTTCAAGCCCGAAAATCTAAGGCAGTTTAACGCCGTCTTTCTGAACAACACGGTGGGCAATCTCTTCGAAGACCCCGGATTAAGACAAAGCCTGATCGAATTTGTTTATGGTGGTGGTGGACTTCTTGGAGTTCATGGGACTTCGGTTGCCTTCACACGCTGGCCTGGTGCACATGAGGATTGGCCGGAGTTTGGCATAATGCTCGGTGCACGCGGCGCGAACCACCGCGACAGTGACGAACGCGTCTTCATCAAACTCGATGACCACAGCCACCCTATCAATCGGCCTTTTGGTGGCAAGGGCTTCGAGTATCGGGACGAGTTCTTTCGTGTCCACGGGCCTTATTCGAGACACAGGGTCCGCGTGCTTCTGGCCATCGACACCGAGAAAACAAACATGAATCAGGGACTTGCACGTGGTAAATGCTTACGGGAGGACAACGACTACGCACTGGCGTGGGTGCGGCAGTACGGCCGGGGGCGCGTTTTCTACTGCACCATCGCACATAATCCCTATGTTTTCTGGGATCCGAAGATGTTGCAATTTTATCTTGCAGCCACTCAGTTCACCTTGGGCGACCTGTCGGCACCAACAACACCGAGCAGCAAATTGACGCCAGCCATCCGCGCACAGGAAAAGCTGGGCTGGCGCCTCGGCATCGAGGCCTACACTTTTCATAAATACACACTCTTCGAGGCGATAGATCGAACCGCCGAACTCGGCCTACCTTATATGGGCGGCCTGAGCTTCCAGAAGATCAGCAAGGAAATTCCGAAGAACTTCGATGCCCAACTCACCAATGACGAACTGAAACAGATCCGGCTGAAATTAGACTCAGTCGGTGTTCGTCTCCTGACGTATTACATCCACCAAATTCCGGGCGATAAAGCCGGCTGCCGCAAGGTGTTCGAGTTCGGACGAAAAATAGGCATCGAAACCTTCATGTCGGAGCCATTTCCGGAAGCGCTGGATACAATCGAGAAATTCTGCGACGATTATGACATCAACGTAGCCATCCACAACCACGAGCAGAAAGTCTCGCCGTTGTATTGGCATCCTGACGGTGTTTTGAAGGTTTGTCAGGGCCGCAGCAGGCGGATCGGGGCTTGCGGTGACCTCGGCTATTGGATGCGGTCCGGAATTGACCCGATCAAGGCTGTGAACACGCTCAAGGATCGATTGATAACCGTGCAGATGCATGACCTGCACGAGCTAAGTCCTGAAGGTCACGATGTGCCCTGGGGGACTGGTGTTGGCAAGACCGAACAGTTTATCGAAGAAATCCACCGTCTGGGAATCAGGCCTACCATGTTCGGCCTCGAATACTCCTATGACTGGTTCGAGTCGATGCCTGAGATAGCGCGATGCATTGACTTCTTCAACAAAGTAAGCAAGAAACTGGCAAAGTGAGGTTCTTCATGACACGAATGGAGAATTGCAAAAAAACAAACATTCGCCGGATCACGCGGCGTAAGTTCTTGAGCCGCACGGCTGAGCTTTCAGGGATTGTCGCAGCGCCCTGGATCGTTCCCTCCTCGGTGCTGAGTGCGGACGGAAATTTGGCACCAAGCGAGCGGATCACGGTGGGCTTAATCGGTAAAGGGCTGATGGGTAGTGGTCACTTGCGTCGGTTGATTGGCGATAGAGAGGTCCAAGTTTTAGCCGTCTGCGATGTAGATCGTCTGCGATGCGAGGACGGCAAACGTCGCGTGGAGGAAACCTACGCCGCCAGCCGCTCCAGCAGCACGTATCGTGGCTGCGTGGCTTATAATGACTATCGCGAACTCCTGGCCCGATCGGACATTGACGCCGTGGTGATTGTTACGCCGGACCATTGGCACACATTGCAGGCGATTGACGCGGCTAAGGCGGGCAAGGACATCTATTGTGAGAAGCCGATCTCGATAACGGTTCGAGAGGGACGCAGGCTGGCCGAGGCGATGCGCAGGTATAGCCGAGTCTTCCAAACTGGGACCCAGTACCGTTCTATTCCAACTATCCGGCAGGTCTGCGAGTTTGTGCGCGCAGGTGGACTCGGCAGGGTCAAATCGGTTTTCACGTTGTGGAGCAACCTGCGGGGATTTATTGGAGCCGCTCGTTTCAAGCCATACGCTCACGTGGTGAATGCTGAGAAGTCCGGTAGTTCGTATGTGCCACTGGATTTTGCTCTGCCGGCCGAACCGGTGCCGGAAGGGTTGGACTGGGACCTGTGGGTCGGCCCGGCTCTTTGGCACTCGTATAACCGATTATACCACACGAATCCATCACCGGGTGTAGTACCATGGTCATTTTGCGAGGATTTCGGCGCGGCCTCAGTGACCTGGCATCACTCTCACAGTGCGGACGTTATTCAATATGCGCTGGGTATGGAAAACAGTGGGCCGGTAGAGCTCATTCATCCCAATAGCGGAGCGTACCCAACACTTACCTGCAAGTATGCAAACGGGACACTCCTTCACCTGGTTGATCACTGGGCAATGGTGAAGGATATCTATAAGGCGGTTCCTGTAGCCGCACGGTTAGCGGGGAACTTCGGAGGCGTATTCGTCGGAGAACATGGCTGGGTTACATCGATGTCTACCGGCGGGCTCGTTGAAGGTGGTCCTGAGAATCTATTCGAGAAGATGAAGCTGAGGACACGGCAGGTGAACATCGGTGAAAACAACCATCATGCGAACTGGTTCGAGTGTATTCGTACGCGGCAGCGGCCGAGCTGCGACGAGGAGATTGGTCACCGGTCGGCATCGCTGGGACATCTGGTGATCATCGCGCATAAGCTGCAGCGGTCCTTAAAGTGGGACCCGGTCAAGGAAGAGTTTCCCGGTGATGAGATGGCAAACCGTCTGCTTTTCCGCGCGATGCGTGCGCCGTGGCATATCTGAGAGATTCATAAACAATATAGTGCTCTCGAAAAGAAAATACACGTTTGTGCGCGGGTAATACCAATTCAACTTAATAAGTGCGCTTTATATAATGACGATTTATGATATAGTGGCCATTTATCCCACCCTCACGGCCGGAACGCTTTTAGAGTAAGGCGCAAGAATTAACTTGAATTCGTATAAGTACTTGACAATAATAGTTTATGATTTTACTCGCTGGAATTTACTACCCTTCAAGGGTATATCTTCCTCGTTACCTTTTCTTGTCCAAAACATCAAGACGCAGACATTGCAACATCGTTGTCAACTTCCCCATCAACATTCCTTTGTGATTCCCGGCTGGGGGGCTGGATAGATGCCGTCGGGACCGGTATGGATCGGGGCGGGGGTGTCAAAAGTCATGTTGTCAATGTCTTCGACAAATTGGAAGTCTGAGTTCAACGCCTGGTCTCAAGTGATGTATTGGCCAGTGTGGGTCGCCATGCGTCCCATTAAGGCGGCCACATCCGCTTCACCTGCCCGCCTGGCCTCGTTGTGCGGCTTATCCTGCCGGATAGCGTCTATAAGCACCTGCCATTCGGCGTGGTAGGGATTCGGATCGGGCCGGCCAAATTCCCAGACAAGGTTTGCCGGGACCATGTTGTGACCCTTGTATATCTTCGGCTTGGGCTGGCCCAGGGTCGCCATGAGTACAGCCGAGCCCTTGGAGCCGTGGGCATAGTCGGAGTAGGTCTGCCAGCAGCCGTTCATATGCCGTGAGAAGGTGAAAAGCTTCGTGCCGTCTGCAAAAGTGTATTCTACCGTATAGTGGTCGAACTGGCTGCCCGCCTGTTCGTAACAGCGGCCTCCCATTCCCTGGGCCGAGACCGGCCAAGCCCCTTTTGCCCAGCAGGCCACGTCGATGTTATGGCAGTGCCAGTCGATGAAGAACCCGGACGACACCCAGGTGAAGCTGTTTGGGTTCTGGAGCTGGAATACCAGCTCATTAACGTTCTCCGGTCTGCGCGGGCAGTGGACCGGCCCGTGCACACGGTAGATCCGCAGGGTGTGCACATCCCCGATGGCCCCGTCGTGGATCCGTCGGATTACTTCTTGCCGTGCCTTCGAGTGTCGCCACATGAAGCCGACGCCGACCTTTAGATTCTTCTTTTCGGAGACCTCGGCGGCTTTGAGCCAGCGGCGGATGGCGGGTGCGTCAGTTGCGAACGATTTCTCTGCAAAGACGTTCACGCCTTTGTTGACGGCGTATTCGAAGTGGAGCGGGCGAAAGGCCGCATGAGTAGTCAACAGCACTACGTCGCCCGGCCGCAGGCAGTCAATTGCCTTCTTGTAGGCGTTGAAGCCGACAAACTGCCGTTCAGGAGGCACATCGATCTTATCCGCAAAATCCTTTGTCAGATTACTTAAACTGCTTTGGAGACGCTGTTCGAACAGGTCGGCCATAGCGTAGAGTCTCACCCGGCCGCCGGTAGTCGAGAAGGCATCGGCGACTGAACCTGTGCCGCGGCCTCCGCAGCCCACTAATGCCAGCTGTATCGTATTGTCCTCAGCGGCATGAATCCGAGACAGAGCGACGCCGGTAAGGACCGAACCGGCAACCAATGTTCCACTCTGTGATAAGAACTGCCGCCGAGAAGGTTTGTTTGGTTCTGTCAACAATGAACTCAACGTGTGACGCTTGGTTTGTTGTTTCATAATTACTCCTCTGTTAAAAAGTGAAGGGTACAAAAAACAATACGACCCAGCGAAAGCATGAATCAATACATGTCAAATCAATCATTTATATTATCCTATGGGTCTTTCGGATGCAACAGGTATTATCCGGATGATGGTGTGACAGAAGAAAAAAAGACCTTGTTATAAAGAAAATGATAAAATGTTTGACTACAAGGGCCTTGTCCGTTAGACTATTTTGAGTATTCGTTTTAGTGTTATCGCCGTTACTATAAATCATTCTGGAGGTAGCCTATGTCAACGATCACAAAGAAAGAACTTGTCGACAGGATTACTGAAAGTACTCAGGCTAAGCGTGCGTTGGTTAAAGCTACAGTTCAGAATTTCCTCGACGAGGTCATTGCCGAGCTTGCCAGGGGGAATCGCTTAGAGTTTCGTGATTTTGGAGTTTTCGAAACTAAAAAACGTGCCGCAAGAACAGCACAGAATCCAAAAACTCTGAAACAAGTTCATGTTTCAGCTAAGCGAACAGTCAAGTTCAAAATAGGTCGGTTGATGAAGCAAAAACTGAATGGTCGCGAGGCAAGTGCGTAGGAGTTACTCCAACATGTCCCTCAAATTCGTGCACCAGTCCCACCCGCTTTTCAGTCTAGTGAGGGCGCATGAAGCACCACTAATATGCCCTATTTTCGTGAGTTGACGCGTCGCGGATCGGTTTGGGGTTTTGAGGCTGGTCTGGTTATTTTTTGGGGGCACTACGACGAGCTAAGGGGGCTGTGTCTTGATCCATCAGAACCACTTTTACGCAGCACCTGTAGCTTGCATTATGGCGAGCAGTTGTGTTATAATCGTTGCAGAGAAACATACCAACAAAGCTTGCTATCTTTGTTTAAAAGTAATAGGAGCCGTTATGTACAAACTAAAAGGCTTCACGTTAATAGAGTTACTCGTAGTCATTGCCGTGATCGCATTGCTGCCGGCTATTTTGATGCCTGCTTTACGCAAGGCCAGGGGTCAGGCCCAGATGGCGGCCTGTTCCGCACAGCTAAGGCAGTTTGGGCTGGCTTGGAATCAGTATGCCGACGACAATGACGGTTTTAACATTGAATATTCGCCTTCCTCACAATGGGCCAATGGTGGTTTCATTTTCATAATCCTTTTGTGAAAAAGCGTTTGCGCTCATTCGCAATCCGCCTACGGCGGACAAGATTGGGTTTGAATTGGGTTTGTTTTTTTGGGCCTGAGGGTGGTTTCATTTTCATAATCCTTTTGTGAAAAAGCGTTTGCGCTCATTTTGGGCCTTTAACGAGATTGGGTTTGTTTATTCGGACTAAGAAATCATCTTTTTTTCTGTAATCCTTTGTTATAAGTGAGTTTACATTCATTTTGGCTTTTCGGAAATTGGGTTTGATTGGGTTTGAATTGGGTTTGTTTTGACCAAGTGTCCAATCGCTTTTATTTTCATAATCCTTTGTATAAAAGAAGCTTACGTTCATTTGCAATCCGCCTTCGGCGGACAAGATTGGGTTTGTTTTGCATAAAAAGAGTTGATTTGTAGAGGGTTCTCGACAGATGTAGAGGTGCCTTATAGGCACGTAAATAACTGGATTCTCGATGCTGGTTAAATTGGTTAAACTGGGTAAATTGAATATCTTGGTATCGGGTTATCAGGGCTAACTTTTCTGATTCCATGGTCTGCTGAACTCCGCTATACGATATATGATATCGTATATCATATTTAGGGGGGTATTATACCATAAAACAGGTCAAATTTCAAGTCAATTCGTAAAAAATGTCAGAGAGACGGCACTTGATACGAGAGACAAAAGACTACAGACTCAAGACACAAGACCCCCGGCAGAGAAACAGAGAAGCCTGCACCGGGGGTAAACTCCAGAAGGCCCCCGGCCCCCGACAGAAAAGCAAGTTGGCTAACATCGGGGGTAAACTAAGAAAGAAAGTGAGCATATACCGGGGGTAAACTCCAGTGTTGATTTTTGGGGGTTTTTGGGGGGAATTTGCTTGATTTTCGTTGGCCGGGGTGGTAATTTTGAGTTTTTGAGAGTTTTGCATTTGACAGAGATATTTTAGGGAATGGCTTGAATTGGTGGAAATACAAAGATCCCACTGATAGTGTGATTAAGACGATTGATAACTTACGAAAATAATTGAGTGAAATTAGGTGCTTGTTTTTATTTGTATAGAATGGACTCTATCTTATGAGGTACTATGGCGGAAAGCGAAGAGCTTGTCCCATCCATAGTTGAAGGTTGAAAAAAAGCGATGGCTACTCCAGCCTGATATAAGGTAAGATCAGGCGGAAATATTAACCATTTATTCAAAAAGGAGTAGCCATGCAAAAGACAGAAT
>Ga0307378_10002316_pt1 | contig 29514 bp, 33 predicted proteins | sample UN1MG_FD_202238 | JGI IMG/M metagenome (GOLD analysis project Ga0307378, IMG submission 202238) | Soil microbial communities from Risofladan, Vaasa, Finland - UN-1 | ecosystem: Environmental > Terrestrial > Soil > Coastal area > Acid sulfate soil | place: Finland: Risofladan, Vaasa | collected... | reverse complement strand
TATATACTTCTCAATATCAGAATCAATTGATACTACTTTATAGGTCTTCTGGAATTTTGAAATACCATCAAATAAGGAAGATGCGGTAGCAGAACTTTCTGAAAATAAATCCACACCAACTTTTTCTTCAGAAATTGGTTTCTTAGAAATTGTTATTGGGATTTCAAGTTTTATTGGTTCTAACCCATACTCTGGTTTTTTCTTTCCAATGATTAGTAAACTCCACTTTGTATAAGCTCCATACCTAAAACCAAATTGTTCTTTCTCGGAGGGTGACCATAAATAATTATGACTTGGTTCTGCAACTTCTGGAACCTTTAAAAGTAGAAAATCTTTCTCAAAATTCTGTGTTCGGACATCTCCTGCAATTGCTGGAGGAAGTTCCTCGACTTTACGACAATTCTGACCATATGCTTCACAATAACAAACCAAATTTGAATTCTGGAGAAGCCTTATTTCTAACTGTTTAAGTTCCTCTGAAGTATAACCGATTTTAATAGTTTCTCCTGGTTTAAAAATATCTTTTGTTAAAAGAATGTTTAATCCCGAAATTGAAAATGATATTGGTTTTGGGGATCTTGCTTGAAATCCAGAATTTCTTGCTTTAATCTCAATATCATGAGTTTTAATTATCATTAAATCATCTTCAGGATTAATTGGATTAGGTTGTCTTAAATTTAATTTTAGAGTATAATTTAGATTTCTATTCTTTATCGTTGGGACAATGTTAGTTTTAATTAAGAGAGATCTTTCACGAACATATTCACCTGGTTCAAATTTGCCTTTAGTAAATATTTCCTCTTTTGAAATTTGAAGTTCTTTAGCACAAGGAGGATTAGTAATTAAATGAATTCCACTCCAAAAAATTTCCACTACTTCATTAAAATTGAACTTTGTTCGAACGTTTAACTTATCCCCGATTAAGACGGAACCATTATTTAAATCGTTTAACTCTAATTTTACCAAGACTAAACAGATTGATGATGTTTCATTCTATTAATTTTATAAAAAGATAGAATTTTATAAAAACTTTTTATTATTAGGTAAGAAATATGGAAATAACGAATCTCTCTTTTTATAGACAATTCATTATTCAAGAATGTCAATTTTTTTATTTGAATTAAGAATCTAAATAAAAAATAATTTGAATCACTTTTAATTATACTATTTAAGATTAAATATCATAATAGATTAAAGTTATGAATAAGAGTCTGGATGAAAAAATCAAAGCAATTCTGTTTGATTTAGATGTGACATTATTAGACGTTGATTTAGATAAATTTATATCCAATTATTTAAAATTATTAGCCCAAAGTGTAGCCCATATCATACCCTCTAAAAAATTCATTTCAAAAATATTAAAAGCATCTAGAGCTGTGGAAGAAAATAATGGATACACTACCAATGAAGAAGTATATGCTAATGCATTTTTTCCATTGGAAGGGCATACTCGTGAAGTAATTGAACCATTTTTTGATAAATTTTATGAACATGATTTTTCCAAACTACGTCAATATACTCGAAAGAAACCTGAAGCAAGATCGGTTGTTCAAACTGCTTTCGATAAGGGTTATGATGTTGTGATTGCTACAACACCCATACTTCCAGCAACTGCAATCGAACAACGTTTAGAATGGGCAGGTGTAGCTGATTTTCCTTACCGTTTAATAACAACTATTGAGAATAGTCATGCAACCAAGTCTTTAACACACTTACTTTACTACGAGCAAATTTTAGATAAAATTGGATACCCCGCAGATGCTTGTTTAATGGTAGGAGATGATGAAAAGGATATGATAGCAACCTGTCTTGGAATGCATACATTCTTCATTGAAGGCAAAGAAACTGCTTTTTCTAATCATATACCAGAACCTACATATAAAGGATCCCTCGCCGATCTGAAACCATTGCTTTAAGAGTGTTTTATAACATCAATCTTTTTCCATGTATAAGCTAACTTACTCATATTATAGATTGGTGGAGTTGGATCCTCTAATAACTTTTTCCCTAAGCAATTTGCGCATAAATACACTTCTTTGTTTCTATCTGTAAAGAAGCACATATATAAATTCTCTTGCTTCAAACAAGATTGGCATCTCACAGCTTACAATCTCTTATAATAGAATAAAAATATTATTATTAAAATCTCAATAATGAAATAATCTGTTTTACTATTTATTACTTATAATTTGATTAATTTCATTATGTCGAAAACATTCAATCACATGATCATTTACGATTCCAACTGCTTCCATAAAAGCATAACAAATAGTTGGACCAATAAATTTAAAACCTCTTTTTTTCAAATCCTTGCTCATTTGTTCTGATTGCTCAGTTTTAGAAGGTAATTCCGACAGCTCTTTGAATTTATTATTGATTGTTTTATAATTAACAAATTTCCAGATGTATTTATCAAATGAACTGAATTCTTTTTGAACCTTTATTAAAGCTCTAGCATTTGCAATTACAGCTTCGATTTTACGTCTATTTCTTATTATACCTTCATTTGTCATTAATTTCTCGATATTTTTCTCATTGTATTTCGCAATTTTATTGTAATCAAAATTATCAAAAGCATTTCTGAAATTCTCACGTTTTCGTAATATCGTACTCCAACTTAAACCCGCTTGAGCCCCCTCCAATATTAAAAATTCAAAAAGAAGCCGATCATCATGAATAGGAGTGCCCCACTCTTTATCATGATATTCTATCATCTGTGGGGCGTTACTAGCCCACGCACACCTTTTTACCATTTTATTTATAATTGGTAAATATCAAATAAATTTTTTATTATCAAAGTCTGAATTATAATTATCAATCCTTTTTAATTTAAGGGAAACTTCTTAAATTGTTAGATACTAATTTATACTTTATTCTGGGTATCTAATGATATTCTAAGTATGAAAAACCGATAATGATGAGACTTAATAAAAATCCGCAACCTACCGCTATAATAAAATACTGAGAATATAAAGATGCGAATGTAATCGGTGCACTAGATGCTATACCTGCAATGATTATTGTATAAATAAGTACCCAAAGAGTAGTTAGTGGAGCTAATATATATAAGTAAGTAGTCTTTTCATCAAATTCTATTTTCTTCGCTATTTTTATCACACCTGGGACTATAAAACATAAACCCCAGAATATAATATTTATAGTTGAAAGAGCTAATATTGGTTCTCTATATAGTCGTAACGCCCCATTAATTACTAACGTTGACCAAGTAATGAAAATTCCACCTATAATTAATAACATTATCCCTCTATTCTGAATTGATAAACCTCTATAGAAGATAATCAATCCTAAAGGTATTAGAATAACGGGAATAGGTAGTAAGATTAGTGTCATGATGGAGATAGAAACTATAGGAATAAATATCAAACCCACTATAAGAAGGATTATAGCTACCTTAAGTTTCGTTTCAGCTTTTATTTTTCCCATGGAATGATTCCCTTACATTTCTTACTTTAAAAGATTTTTATTACTAGAATTACATCATATCAAGATTCAATAGAACCATTATTCTACTATTAAATATAAAAAAGAAAACTATATGGTAATTTTGTAATTAATGGAATAAGTGTTTTTATGATATAATCCTTAATAAATTCTTGCTAATGACTAAACTATAGCTTCAATAAACGCTTTTAAGTGAATTTTTAAAATTTTGAAATGCATAAAAAATATGACGAAATTATATTTATTAAAAATTTAGAGAATAATCTATATGTACGGAGATAATCATATCAGCGAATAGATTCATGTTATGATATTCCCTCATCTGCAGATTATTACTAACCCATACCCACCAGTTTACCATTCTCATTACATCTCTTTATTAAAATCTGGTTTTTTAATTATAAGAAACGAATAATTTCCTTAAAAAAAATAAAAATGATATATAAGAATAACTCCATTTTTATTGATAAGCTTTAGAGGCGTTTTTTGTAATTGCATCTAGTGCTTTTGGCCACACTTCTGGTGGTAGGCTATGGCCCATTCCTTTAATAATGAGTAATTCTGCTCCAGGTATTGCCTCCGCAGTATCTTTTCCCCCTTCAAATGGAACTAAAGGATCAGCTTCTCCATGAATTACAAGTGTGGGGGCTCTCACAGACATTATAGCCTGTTTACGACTACCACTCGCCAATATTGCTGCTAATTGGCGTGAATAGCCCGCTCGATAATTCGAACGATCATATGAAGTTGTAACCAACTTACGTGCTCTCTCTTCATCAAAAGGAATACCTATACCGTGGACGATGCGCATACTATTCACACCATACTCAATAATTGCTTCACGTCCTGTGGGTAAAGGTTGAATTAACACCTTCATTGCCTCTGGTGATGGACGGGGTAAATCGGGATTACCTGTACTACTCATAATAGAAGTAAGAGATAATACACGAGAAGGGTGTCTATATGCAACAACCTGGGCGATCATTCCTCCCATCGATGCCCCACAGATATGAGCTTTATCAATATTAATTGCAGTTAAGAGTCCTACCGCATCATCAGCCATATCTTCTAATCTATATGAAGCTTCTATTTTCTCCCCTCTTAGTACTTTAGGATATAACTTCATGAGATCTGGTTCTCCTGCTTCATCGAATTTAGTGGACAACCCAACATCTCGATTATCGAATCGGATCACATAAAAACCACGTTCTACTAGCTTTGAGCAAAATTCTGCATCCCAATTGATCATTTGTGCCCCAAGTCCCATAATTAATAATAATGGTTTTGACGAGGGATCACCAAATGTATCATACTCAATTTCAACATCATTTACTTTTGCCTTAGGCATTTTTTTTTCCTCATTACATAATCTTGGTTTATTCTATTATTTGAAATAAAAGAATGAATAAAAAAACTATTAATTTGTTTTTTAATCTGTATGAGCAGTAATAATCAAGTCAGCAAACAGTTTCATATCATTAAGTAACACATTCAATTTATCTTGAGAATCTCTATCCAAGTCTCCTGATTTCATTACTAATACAGAAATGATGTATTTGAAAATATGAAGTTCAATTTCTTTACCGTCGCCATCTCGACCCCAAAACTTTGCAGAATCTGCCATAAATATATTTTCTCGTACTGTATTGCACGCATTTATGAAATCTCTCAAATCTCCACGTAATGTCAAACCACTACTAACACCTTGGACATTATGAACAATAACATTGCCCGAAATGTCAGCAATAATGACTTTTGCTTTAATTTCATCAAGTTGTTTTTCTGCTTTTTCTACATGAGACTTTAATTCCGCATATTCAGAAATTAAAACATCTCTGAACACTTTTGCTAATTTGTCTTCTTCATAAATACTTGTGAGCATATAGTCAAAATCATAGTCTTTAAAGAGATCTAAGAAGAGACCTTTTGCTTTCTTAACGTTTGTATCAAGAAGTTCTTTCTGAAAATTTTCAGTATCATATTTATGAAGGAACAAAAAGATCTTTGGTTTTTCATTCATCTTACGATATATATCCAATAGATTTATAAAATAATCCTTTGCTTCTTGAAATGTATGTGGGTCATGTAAATCGACTATAGGTATAAGGATATCTGTTCCGCGAAAGACTTCTGGCTTTTCAGTGTACTCTTTTCTGAATTCCTCCTGTCCACCGAAATCAAAGATTCCAACTTGTAAACCAAGGAAGGGATGTCTTCTTGTTTCATAAAGAATTGTCGGTGCTAAACCTTTTGTCTCTTCTGGCCGTTTTGCTGCAAAAGCGACAGAATAAACGCTTGTTTTTCCACATCCACTTAGTCCAACTAAACTAATTTTCATTTTTGACTTTCCTTTTTTTAATGGTTTTTATAATAATTTATTTCATTTAACTTTTTTAATAAAATTTGATTTAGATTTTTATTCTTTTGGTGCTACTTTTAATGTTCTAGAAAAAATTTTACCAAATGCTTCCGTTGAAACCTCAACTAATACATTAGCTATAACAGGGTCACCAGGGTTTCCTTCTAAAGGGTAACCAATTTCAATTGTTTCAAATGGAAATAATTCTGTTATAGTTGTTATCCAAGGTTTTCTCTCAAAAAGTTCTTCAACGGTGACTATTCGAATTTTCATATCTTCTAAAACATACCCTATAGTATTCGTCAGTGAAATGTTCATAATTGTTCCTTCTTCATTTAAATCTTTTGAAACACTCAGAAATTTTCTAGTTCCTAAAGGAGGTCTTACTTCAGCTTGTTCTGTTTCTGGTTTAGTTTCAATCCTTGGTTCTTCTTCAGGTGCATCTCTTACAATAAACACCTTTCGCTTTCGAACAGTATATTGAGATACTTTTTTGAGTTTTGCTAAAAACAATACCGCGTTCAAATTAATAGCATTGAAAGGTTCTATTTTGAGATACCCCTTTTCTGCGGCATCTTCCATAATTTCAGCGCCTATACCGCTTCTAGCAAATACTGTATTTTTATTAGCGCCACTACCAACGGAGCCAACCGAAATATCTGAATTTTCAGAGGTCAGATCTAAACAAAAATTACAACTCGAAGATTTAAACTTATCTAATTGCTTAATGGTATATGATTTAAATGGTTCTCCTTGTGGATCATAATATAAATGAAACTTCCCTTTGTTTATATCCATTTTTTGAACTTTTGACAAATCTATACCCTCACTCTCAAAGAATGGATAAATAGCCTCAGGAGCAAATGAATCCATACAGAACAATCCAATCTTTAAAACGTGGCACCGCATAAAATATTTTAACATTCCAGTCGGACTATCAAACATTTTAGAAACAGCATCTATATTACATGGAGTACCCACGAATGCAATTGATCTAAAATCTTCACGTACAGCATCCATCAGAGCTTCAACTGTTTGAGAATGACTATAAATGGACCCCGAAGATTTAATAGCATCCTCCTTATTAGTTATAATTTGTGCCACTGGATGCCATGGTTTACTTGGATTTTTCATTGTAACTACAGCTGCATCGATTAGATGCTCATCAAACAAGTAACAGAGTAGACTTGTAACGGTTCCCCCATCCTGACCTCCAATCACTTCTGGGATGTTTGTGTTTGCTACATAACCTGTTTTAAAATCTCCCATGAGTTGATAAGGATCGGTAATAGTTCTTGGACACTGGTTATAGCATATGCCACAACCCGTGCATTTACCTATTAATTTTGGTTGTCCCGCCAGATGATCCCATTCCAAAACAGGACAAACTGCCGCACATGTACCGCACTCAGTACAGATCCCAGTTCGTACGATTTCCTTCATTAACATACCAAAAGAATCTTTCTTTCCCTCCAATTTCTTTTGAATATACTCAAAAGAGTATTCATATGGAGTTTCAGTTTGTTCTGATTTATCTTCAGTCATGATATTCTAATGAACCACTAAATTAGTTATTAAATAATTGAAAGTTCCAATTAATAAAATAGCTTTTGTAAAAAAAACATTATTAAATTGAAGAAAGAACAAATTAACTCTTTTTAGAAAAATAAGTTAAAAATATTTGATTTAATCAGTAAACAACTTTCGATTGAACTCAGAAAATTATAAAAATTAAGAACTAAAAATAAACTACATAATTAGATGTTTCGTAATAAGCCTACAAATATGGAAAAATAAATGTATATGGTAGAAATCCTATCAACATTGAGAGAATGTTAGCAATGCATACAAATCCTATAATTTTAGAATTTGGTATCAAGGGATTGGATTGATTATCGATCATTACGCGGAAAATTATCGATTCCAATGAAATTACTATCATCTCAATTAATAATATGAAAACGAATAAATTAGTGATTTTTAATAATACAAAAAGAAACTCAAAAATCAGTGCTAAGGGAAAGGTTAATGAATTTATAAATAAAATTATTTCAAATAGATTTTTTCTATTGATTTTTTCGCTATCTATCTCTTTTGCTAATGCTATATAATAAACAAAAAATTCCATGAATACTGTTGCGGGAAAGAAGAAAAGCAAGTATGGTACAAGAAGGTCACTCCTAATTAATGGTTCCATTGGGACGGGATTAGCTTTTACTACAGGAATCGAGAGACATGATAAGAGTAAACACAAAAATAAAAAAATTGAGTGTTTGAATTTCATCAAATTTAGAAAACTAAGATTGATTTAAATGTTTTTTGTTCAAGAAAAAGATGAAGATTATATAAAGGAAAAAAAATGGTGTAGTTACAAAATTCAGTGATGGATTTTAAGTACATGGTGATTAAGTACTCTTTATGTTCCTTCTGAAGTCCTCTAAGAGCTTATTCAGGATCGGTATGAAAGTATTCCACTGATGGTCAATGCCTAAATAAAAATGTATAAATCGTTTGTAATTAATGTTTTTATATACAAAATGGTGAAAATATATGAAAAAGATGGGCGTAGAACAAGCTCTTTATTGGGTTAAAGCAATAATATTTCAAGGTGGACGTCTCCTTATAGCCGAAAAAATTGAATATCATAACTATACAATCACTCGTATGGAAGAACAATTTTTTCTAAATGCGGTTAATAAATCCATTCGGTGGTCGAAAGATTTAAGAATTCAAGGAGTACTAACATCCGAAATTAATTCTTTTTTATCAACTTCAAGCATAGCTAAGTTAGTTCGAAACAAAAGAGAGCATGATGAAGAATTTTTTGGATCTAAACAGAAAAAAGAAACTCTCTCAGATGCTTCAGATCCTACTAGTAATGTAAAAATGCTAGTTGGACAATCCATTACAGTTTGTAGAAACGGTAGAATACTTTTAGGCGGAACTGTTGATGTTATGGAAGTATTAGATGCCGCAGTAGTTCTAGAGCGTTATTTACGCACCGAACAACATAATATTTGGAAGAACGACCCTATGTGGGACGAGAAGTCGTTGGGACAGTATTTAGCACCAGAAGGATTAATTGCAAAATAAGCATTAAAACGGTGAAAAAAGAAAGAAGTTCACAGAGTCAATAGCTTGAGGTTCATATTTCAACTCCATTAGAGGGTTATACTCTTCTTCGGTTGGAGAATCACAAATCTTACGAAAACCAAATGTATTTTATACTCGAACATCTTACTATCACTCAATTTTGCATCTAACCAAAAAAAGGAAAGAAAATAAGGAAGTTAAATTTTGGTATTCAATATATGAGAATTAGGATATTAGCTTTATGACTTCCAAAATATTTGATATGCATGGAATATATCACGTGATTCAAATTGGGTAAATTTAATTTCCTCATTTTCTCTATTTTATTATGGAGTAATCCTATTTAAAAGAAAAATTCTAATAAAAAAGTGTTTAAACTGTATTCCCTTACATGATACATTAAGACGAGAGCAAAGATGCTAAATAGAGCATTATTTTTTAGTTTTTAACAAAAAAGTAAGGTTTATATAGATTTTAAAATAATAATTTCTTGACAAAATTTATTAAAAAATTTAAATAAGTAATTCATTTAAAATAAAAATAAAGGGTGAACAATATGAAGAATAAAAGATCTTTAATCCTATTTGGGGCATTTGGAATACTTGCTATGATATTATTTTTACCAACGACTTTAGGTTATACTGGTCTAGCTATACCAGAATGTATATATACAACTTATGGCACCCAGATTGGTGATATAGAGGATATACAAGACAATGACGGTGATGTTGTAGTTTGGGTAGGGCAATTAAGGTGGCCTCAATTTTGGATTTTGGCAAAAGTTTATATTGAGAAAAAAACTGATGTTGGTACAGGTAATACAATTGCTATAGAATTTAAATTTGGAGGAGGGAATACTATTACAATAGATGTATTTTATGTTGACGGTACAAAAGATAGACATATTCAACCTCCTGGTAGTTGGAGAACGGTAATTTGGGCTTTAGACAATAATAAAGTTGTAGATTACGTAAAATTCGTTAACATTGAGTATAACGCACCTGGAATATTACAAGTTGATTATATTCTAGTACATTATTAGTACATCTAGAATTGTTAATTTAATTTACCTTTTTTTTTAATTCTGCAAGAAAACTGTTACAACAAATCGGGTTCTGATTGCTCATTAAACGATGCTAATGCATGTAAATTAGCAAATAAGACAATGAATTTAATTGATCATCTATTTAACACTAAATAACCTTAATTTTAACAATTCTTTTTTTTAATTATTTTTGGAAAAGGTTTAACCATGCGTAAGTTCGTTCCGAATAGATTAAAAAAGGAATGAACAATGGGAGATAAAAAACAATCCCAACTTTCATTATAAATTTAATATTGTCATTTAATTTATGTTTTTGTGAAATTACTAGAAAATAAGGCAATAAGTATCATTAATGAGGTTTAATTAATACCGAATTTTTTCACTTTCAGTTAGTTTAAGTGCTAACTTTCCTTTTAAGTCTGCTATTTTATTTACGTTCTTTCTGATATCTTTTTCAATTTCTAATGTATCATTTCTAGCATCATTTAGTTCTTTCTGCTCATTTTCATATGAAGATTTTATATCTCTGATTTTATCATCTTTTTTTATTGCCTTAATAGCTTTAACAAAGGCTAATTGCTTTTTAGAAATACTTATTCTTTTTTTCCCTAAATCTATTTTCTCTTTGGCTAGATCTATTCGTCTTTCAGCTACTTTTCTTTCTTGTTGTGCAATTTCTTTATGGATATTAGCGATCTCTCTCTGGAGTTTTGCCATTTTTTCATTAAATACTGTAAATTCCTGATCATGCTTTAAAGCTACTTCTGAGGCTTGTATTAGATGTTTTGATTTTAATTTATGATCAACTAGTTTTTTATTTTGTTCCGCTAAATCCTCTCTGATTTTAGCAACCGATAATTTACTCCGCATAAACTCTTCTCTTTTTTCTGCTTTCTTTAATTCTTCTTTTGCCATTCTTTTCAATTCATTCGCAAAAGAGATTTCTTTTTTCCCAATAATTGAATTTTCAAAGGCTCTTAATTCAATATCTGATATATTTTCCATATTAGTATGTAAAGATACCTTATTATTTTAAGATTTTTTCAAACAGTTAAAATTATATTTAAAAGTAAAATACTAAGATTTATGATTCCAAAAACAATAATTGAAGGATTAATTGAGAAAGATGTCTATATTTATATTAAAAACATAACCAAAGAATTTACAGGAAAACTCGTATCTATCACTCCATATATCGCTGCTGAGGACATCATAACTTTAGAAGATAAAACTAATAATATAGTATATATACCGATGTCTGAAATTACTGTAATTACTGAAAGAAGATAAAGTTCTGGCTATAAACCTCATAGTAACATTCAATTCTTTTAAAATTGTGAAAAGTTAAAACATTAGAGGATTGAAAAAGGTTTAGCAGAAAAGTTTTATTTAATCTATATAAGAGGTAAAGTGGATAACGAAAAGGTTAAATAATACTACTAATTATTCTCTAATTCAAGCCTTTCTTCAATCCTTTTTATCGCATTTGAAGCATAAATTCGTACAACTCTATGGAAATCATTAACGTTTTTGAGTAAAGCAGTTAAAGCTTGCTCCCCACCATAAATTTCTAATAATTTAATAATACTAAGTTTCACTTTATGATTCTCATCTTCCCTTGTTCTTAAGTAATCTGTAAGAATTGCTATATTTTTAGTCAATACTCTTGTTATATTTTGCTTATCGTCTTTTACTTTGTACCAGTTGGTTTGAAATATATTATAAATAGCATCAACAGCAACTTTTTTTATTAACCAATAAGATTTTTCGTCTTCAATTATATTAAGTAAATCTTCTATAGGTGCTACGCTTCCAATTTTTCCTAAGGCGATAATGGTATTCTTTCTTACATCTAAGTTTCTCACTGCTAGTAGATTACATAACGGTTTAACGAATTCTTCTTTACCAATTTCACCCAAAATAAATGCAACACTTTCTCTGATTGTATCATTTTCTTTACTCAGAGAATTATATAAATAATCATATGAAGCATCCTTATTATTAAGGTATATACTCTTAATAGCATCTAAAATATAAAGCTTCATATCTAAATCCGTATATTCAAAACTTACATCCTCAATATCTAAAACATCTAAAAGCTCTGGAATTGCCAAGATATCTCCAATTTCTCCTAAAGCTTCAATTGCTGCGATGCTCACTTCATGATAGATATTATCTAAGTTAGAAATTAAAAAGTCTACAGTATCCTTCAGTTTCAATTTCCCACATAATACAACAGCATTTTTCTTTACAATAAAATCATCTATTAAAAGTAATTTTATAATGTCCTTTTCTACATTCTTTCCTAGTATTCTCAAAATAGTGATAACAGAATCTACTAAGCTTGAATCTTCTTCCTTTAAAATTTGTGTGATAACTTCTAACAAAATATCTTTGTGTTTGAGTAGATTTGTTAAAAGTTCAGGATATTTTACTTTAATAAAACTAATATCCTCAAAAGAGACATTTATACTTGATAATTCATAACCAATTAATTTTAAAAACTCAGCTTTATGTTCATTTGAGAATCCTTTATTTTTTAATGAATCTAATAATAATCCTATTAATTTTTCTGGTTGTAGACTTAATAATTGAATTGAAACATATTCTTTAATCGATTTAAATTTGCTGTCTAATTCATTTATAAAAAGCCTTATTTCAGGTTCCTCAAATCGTGTTTTGTGTATGGCTTTTAATACGGAAATTTTAATATTATAATCAACGGGCTCTTTTGTTAATACCCAATTTAATGGTTTCAACGCTTTTTCGTGTTTTAACTTACCCAACGCTTTTGCGGCTTCACATTTAATCTCAACTGCATCATCTGAGATTAAAAGATTCTCAAATGTTTCAAAACATTCATTTTTCAACGATGCTGAATTAGAACTCATTAACCCCAAATATTTAATTGCTTCCTTCCGCTTAATATCATCTTTTTCTGTTTCTATGATTTCAGTCAGCATGTTTGCTGAATTTTTTAATCCAAATTCCTCACTTCGCTGATAAATTTCACGAGGGTGAATTTTTGTTTTTAACATTAATTGTGCCTTTGTATTAATGTTTATTAAATAGTTCCTCAAAATTCTTTTTAATTATCAAAATAGATCACTAAATATTAAAACATTTCCAAAACCAGAAATAATGCTAGAAATAACCTATCCAAAATAAAAAAAATGATCAATAATGATAAGTAATAAAAATCTTATGAGGAGATTAATTCTAAACTCAATATTTTTAAAAATCATAAGTAATTTCTGACTATTGCTTTATCATAAAGAGGAACATTTAAATAAAACTCTGTTTCAATTGTATATAATAGAAATCTAATACCTAAAAATTAGTGAAAAATGTCAAAAAAAAAATTATATTTTGTATTATTAATCTTTTTTATAACCGCCACATTGGTCGGAACTCAAAATGCAAGTGCTCACCAACCATATACTATGAATTTGAGTTATAACACGAACCCTAGTTCCATTACTGTAGGTATTTCTCATTCAGTTGATGATCCAAATGTTCACTACATATCGAAAGTGGAAGTTGAGGTTAACGATACCTTAGTAATAACTGAAACTTATACAAGCCAACCAACTGCGAACAATTTTTATTATACATACAATATAACAGCTGGTTATAATGACAAAGTTAAGGTAACCGCTACGTGTAACCAAGGAGGTTCTGCTTCAGTATGTCTTATCATAGGTGTCGGTAGCTGTCCAACAGATGGAGGTCCACAAATTCCGGGTTATTTCGGATTGTGGGTTGTTGTAGGAATTTCTGTTATGATATTTCTAACTCTAATCCATAGAAAATTGAGAAATAATATCACACAGACTTAGTAATAAGTAGTCATAAATATTTCAAGATTTTTTTTTTTTTATAATTTTGCATTTAAATCTAATTCTCTATTTATTCAATAAAATTGAAGTTATTTTTTCATAGAATTAAAAAAAAATAAAGTATGTTAATTACTATGTCAATACGTCAATCTATAAATATCGCAAGAGCTAAATTTTACAATATAGTCACTAATTATAACTTTATCAAGAAAAGTTCTATTATCGTAATAGCAATTTATCTTTCGCTTCTTCTAATTGCAGTTATCATAGCAGCGATATGGGACCCTTATGGATATACTATTTGGACACGTATGATTTCAGATTTAGGAGGAAGTAATTATACTCCTGCACCAATCATTTTTGATATCGCATGCATATTCGCTGGAATTATGACAATCCCCTTAACATTCTACATTGAAAATTTATTTGCTCCGTTACCAAAAAGGAAGAATTTACGAGAACAACATTTTTCACGCCTGAGATTTAGACTAGGGAGTAATGCATTTTTCTTTAGTTTGATGGGAAATATAGGTTATATTTTTGTTGGGATTTTTAGCGAAGATAGAAATTACCCTTTATTAGATTTCGCAAGTTATCATGATGTGTTTTCCTTTTTCTCATTCACAGGATTCGCTTTAGGGGCTTTCTTCATCGGATGGATTATCGTACTTTATGATACTAAAGTACCAAAACTATTTGGAATATATGGGATAATAGGGCCTCCCAGTATGCTATTTGCTTTTCTATTTACAATGGAAGCACTATGGGAATGGATTTTATTATTCTCGATTCTTTTGTGGATTATACCGCTGGTATTTATGATACTACGAAACTCAGAATTAAGACCAAACTAAAACTACTTTTTTTTAAACTTCTTTTTTTTTAGAACCAAAAAAGCTGCATAATTTAATCATATTTATATTCAATTAAGTTAATTATATATAAAAAATAGAAATTGAATGCAAAATGACAATACGCGAATCATTAAATAGTATACGAGCGAAATTATTCAATTTTGCCACAGATTTTAAGGTTGTGAAATTCAGTGCTATGATAGTTATGGCGGGATATATTTTATTATTAATTATAGGAGGTATTATAGCAGCATTCCTAGATCCAGATGGATATACTATTTGGGATAATTGGATTTCTGATTTAGGATCAAGTAATCACACTCCCGCTCCATTTTTATATGATATTGCTTGTATCATAGCGGGATCGATGACTATTCCACTTACGTACTATATGGAAAAATTACTTGCTCCATTACCTAAAAGAAATGAATTGAAAGAACATCATTTCTCTAGATTACGTTTTCGCTTAAGCAGTTTTGCTTTTTTTTTTAGCCTTATAGGGAATTTTGGTTATATTGGGGTAGGAATATTCAGTGCAGATCGTGATTATGATGCATTAAGAGTCTTAGGACAAGGACCGCACGGTGTTATGTCATATCTCGCTTTTGGCGGATTTACTTTTGCGGCGTTTTTTATGGGCTGGTTAATCGTGTTGTATGATACTAAAATTCCTAAAATTCTGGGAATCTATGGGATATTTGGACCATTAATTGTCGCTATTCTGAATCTAATAGATAGCACCCCATTATTAGAATGGATGTTACTCTTCTCAATACTAATCTGGATAATCCCTCTTTCACTTATTGTGTTAATGAAACCGGAGTTAATGCCAAGATAAAATTGTTAAATTCTTTATTTTATTTTTTATTTTATTTTTTATAATTTTATGAATATATTCAAAAGATCAGAAAGAAATCAAGGATTAAAGATTATTTAAATGCGAATATGGAATTTATTTATAAGAGACTATTATGTTATAAGCTAAGAACTAATAATTTTCCTGAAAAAAAAATTGAAGAAGAAAACCCTCTAAAATTTTAAGATTCATTGATTATAGAAATAAGTGATTTCTTCAATTTCGGCAAGTCTAATTTAATAACTTCCCATGTAAGTTCTAAATCCACACCGAAGTATTGATGGATTAGAATATCTCTCATACCTGTAAATTCTTTCCAAGGAATATCCTCATAACTGCTTTTAAACTCACTAGAAATGTTTTTAATAGCCTCCCCTATAATTTCTATCCTTCTAATTACAGAGTCTTGTAGTTGTATAGATTTCAAAAAATCTGATCTCTCCTTATCTTTAACATATTCTTCAATTAAATTAATTGCTTCTAGAATATGCTCTAAAAATATTTTCATATTTTTTTTCATAGAATCTTAACCTGTTCAGCTAGAATTTGATTTTTTAATAATGGGTGTAGAGAATTATAGGTTAATACATCTACTTTGCATTTTAACAAATCCTCAAGCTCAATTTTTAACCTTGCCAAATCTAATAGACTTTTAGTTCCCTTAAATTCTATTAATATATCTATATCGCTCTCATCAGTCATTTCTTCTCTTACAATAGATCCAAATAAGGAGGCTCTTTTAACCTCATGCTCTTTTAATTTCGCTAAAATTTTTTCTTTACACTTTTCAATTTGAGAAACCATGTTATCTATCAGACCATTCTAAAGTTTATATTATCTTTACTAAGTATTATCTTCACTAAACTTAAAAAACTTATTTATTATTTTAGCTTCTACATTCAAAAACATCATGTTTCATTAACAATTCTATTCAAAAAATTTTTATAAAAACTCTAAAAATTAATATTTATTACGGAATTTGATATATCTATAATTGATATTTACTTTTTTGAATTAATTAGTGTTGCGGTGTTATGAGTAGGAAAAACAGTGAAAAAATTGATGCTATTGCTGATGCTATTGAACAATCTATGAAAAAAGGCCATATTAGCACATTAATATTGTTATCTTTAGAAAAAGGACCTTCTCATGGTTACAGCTTGATGCACACTATAAAAGAGGATACATATGAAGTATGGAATCCAACAGCTTCTTCTTTATATCCACATCTTTCATCACTTACAGAAAAAGGTTTAATTGAATTTAAAGCTGAGATGGATGGGAAAAGAGAGAAAAAAGTATATGAAATTACAGAGAAAGGCAGAAAAACTTTAAAGAAACTCCTTGAGAGACAGCAAAATATGCGAAAATCTCTTCTTTCAATGATCATGTCAACGATAGGACTCACAAATTTCTCCCTCCCCAATGATTTCGAAGATTTATTTGGTCCAGACTTAATTGATGATGCAAGTTTAATCGGAAAAACTGATGATGAGAAACTCGAGATTCTTACAAAAAGAAAGCTTGTCTTATCAAAAATAGTTAACAAATTAGAAAATTTTGTTAACGAGATTAACCAAAGAATTGAAAGTTTAAAAAAAGAGAATAAATAAATATTATTCTGAAAGATCTTTAAGAAACTAATCTCGTTTAATCATACCACTTTTTTTAATTTTTTTATATATTGAAACATGATATATTCGATTGCGTTATATTTATAAATCAGAAGACTATTTTATAAATAAGTTGGATATATAAGATTAAGACATATCCAAAAATAGAATATATTTAAATTGCAAATTATAAGCTAAATTTGAGATCTACTTGAGATTAGAGGTTATTTCTTATGAAAATTTTATTAACAGGAGCTTTTGGTAATGTAGGACTCAGTACCCTAAAAGAAATGCTAAAACAAAATTATGACATTAGAATTTTTGATATTAAAACTAAAAGGAATAAACGGTTAGCAACTAAATATAAAAAAGACGTTGAAGTTGTTTGGGGAGATTTAAGAAATTATAAAGATATAGAAAAAGCCATGTCTAATATAGATGTGGTGGTTCATGTAGCAGCGATTATTCCTCCTCTTGCTGATAAAAAGCCGAAATTTGCAGAATCTGTAAATGTGGGAGGAACCACAAATATTATTAAAGCAATGGAAACTCAATCTAAAAAACCTAAACTCATTTTTACATCTTCAGTAGCAGTATACGGTGATCGACTTGAAAATCCTTTAATAACGCCTGATGATACACCAAATCCCAATGATGATGATGAATATGCAAAACAAAAAATAATGTGTGAGGAATTAATTAAGAACTCGAGTTTAGATTGGGCGATATTTCGGTTAACATACATCGTTTCATTGAATAAACTGCAAATGGATCCTTTAATGTTTGAAATGCCTCTTGATACATGTATTGAAATTTGTGACACAAAAGATGTAGGTCTTGCTCTTACAAATGCTGTGGAAAGTAAAGAGATTTGGGGAAAAGTTATGCATATCGCAGGAGGGGAACGATGTCGTATTTCATATCGAGAATATCTTAAGGAAATGTTAGATATTTTTGGTATTGGTTTTGAAGGATTACCTGAGGAAGCTTTCAGGCGAGGTAGGGGTTTTCATTGCGGATTCATGACAACAGATAGAAGCCAAGCATTTCTTAATTACCAAAGGTATACTCTCGATGATTATTTCAATGCTGTAAGAAAAAAAGTAGTCATTTCACGATTTTTTACGATGATGTTTAAACCGATTGCTCAAAAATATCTTTTAAGTAAATCTCACTATTATAAAGAATATTTAAATAACAACATACCCCGACCAATCAAATTTAGTCGAAATCGTTAGACATTTTTATTTCTATTTTATCTTATTTAATGCGTATTTTCTATTTTTAACAAAAAATTAAACATTATTAAATAATGATGTTTGTGATCGATCATAAATATCCAATTCTTTGACCTTTCCCAAAATCAAATAGTCAAAAATCTTCAGTCTGGTTAAAAATGTTTTGATGTTGTGACCACATTACAAATATTTGATTATATCGATTAACAAAAAATATTAAAAATATTGAAAATGAATAAATTTTAAAAAATAATATTTAAAATTGATCTTAACAAAAAGATCAATATTGGAACTTAAAAATCATCCAATAAAAATCTAAGAAATTTATGAATATACAATTATGTAAAAGCTCGAGGTGGATGTGTAAAAATAGATGACTAATACTGAAAATCATCGGATTGGATACTATGCTTGTCAATGAGGCGTAAATATAAGAACTAAAGTAGATTGTGATGAGTTAACTGATTTCGTGAAAAATCTTGGAGATGAGATTGTAATATCAAAGAAGAACGCTTTTCTATGAACTGATAATGCTCAAAACGAAATAATTGAGGATATCAAGGAAAAGAATTTAAACAGAATTGTAGCATCTGCTTGAACTCCACGTACACATGAGGTTATTTATAGAGGAACAATCGCTAAAACAGATTTAAACCCTTATTACTTTCAAATGGTAAACGTCCGTGAACATTGCAGAGTTCTAGTGCAATTCTTGCATTATAACGCAAAATTGGTGCACGGACAGTAAAGAAGAAGCTACAGAGAAAGCAAAAAAATTAGTTTTTGCGGGGATAGAGAGAGCCAAACGATTGGAACCAGTTCCTATTAAAACTGTTCCTGTTACAAAAGCTACATTAGTTGTTGGGGGCGGGATTGGTGGTATGAATGCGGCTCTCGATCTTGCGAATCAAGGCATTAAGGTATATTTAGTTGATCAAAAAACTACGATAGGAGGAAGAATGTCTCAATTGGACCGTACATTCCCCACGGATGATTGTTCAATTTGAATATGTGGTCCTGTAATGTTGCAAGTCAATAGAAATGAGAATATTGAATTATTAACTTATAGTGAAGTAAAGAAAGTAGAAGGTTACGTCGGGAATTATAAGATAACAGTTGAAAAGAAACCACGTTACACTACAGATGAATGTAATGGATGTGGAGCGTGCGCAGAAGTTTGTCCCGTTTATGTATCAAATTATTTCGATGAACATCTGGGAGCGCGAAAAGCGATTGATATTCCCTTTGGTCAAGCAGTACCGTTTCTATATGATATCGACAGGGATGCGTGTATTGAGTGTTTTTCATGTGTAGATGCCTGTGAATTAGATGCTATTGATTTCAGTCAAGTACCTACAGAAGTTGATGTTGAAGTTGGTACAATCATTATAGCAACTGGTTGGGACATACATGAACCTTTTGGTGAATATGGATACGGAGAATTTGAGAATGTCATAACTCAAGTTCAATTGGAACGAATACTCGCACCAAATGGGCCACTTGAAGGTCATGTTCACCGAATTTCTGATAATAAGAAGCCAAAAGAAATCGTATTTATACAATGCGTAGGAAGTCGAGAAACTGAACGAACTTATTGTAGTGGTGTGTGTTGCATGCTCGCTTTAAAAAATGGACGGTTATTGCTAGAAGAATTTCCCGATGCGAATATTACGATCTGTTATATTGATATAAGAACTCCTGAAAAAGGATTTGAAGAGTATTATGAACGAGCCAAAGAAGCGGGAATTAAAATGATTAGGGGAAAAGTAGGTGAAATCTCTGAAGATCCTGAAACTAAAAATGTGAAAGTTCGAGTCTATTCATCCCTAACAGATAAAATTGTATTAATTGATGCGGATTTAGTAGTTTTATCTACAGCAGCACTTCCTTCAAAAGGTACTCAACAAATTGTAGATGTGTTAAATCTTGATACTAATAAATACGGGTTTCTCACTGAATCACATTTCGGTTTAATGCCACAAGAAACAAAGTCAAAAGGTATTTTTATTGCAGGATTCGCTCAAGGCCCGAAAAATATTTCATATTCTGTATCTCAAGCAAGAGCTGCGGCTAGTAAAGTAGCTGAGTTAACATCACCAGGACAAATCGATATAGAACTAATTACTGCCGAAGTCGATAGTGAATTTTGTATTTCATGTAGACGTTGCGAAAAAGAATGCCCTAAAAATGCGATTAGGATTGAAGAAGATATTGGAGCATTTATTGATGAAATAAATTGTGATGGATGCGGAATTTGTGCTACTTGTTGCCCTACTCAAGCAATTGATATCAGATATTATCGAGATCATCAATTATTCGCTGAAATTGATGGTCTTTTAGGAGGTGATTAAACAGACATGGAAAATACCTATAAAATCGTTGTCTTTGCTTGCTTAAAATGAGGATATAGTGCTGCTGATTTAGCGGGAGTTTCACGATTGAAATACACGCCTGCGGTAAAAATAATCAAAGTAAAATGTACTGGTAGAGTTGATATTAAGCATATACTCTACAGTATTCGTTCGGGAGCTGATGGCGTTATGATTGTAGGTTGACGACCCAATGAATGTCAATTCAAACAGGGTAATTTTACAGCCAATAGACATGTAGAATTAGCAAACAGAATCTTAGCATCTAGAGGTTTCGGAAATCAGAGAATAAATATGTACTGGTTAAGTGGAGCAGAATCAGAAAAATTTGTAAAAAGTGTAGAAGATGCGTTAGAAAAGGTAAAAAATGCAGGACCAAATCCACTTAAATTAATAGATGAAGAAGCTAAAGTCGAAACAAAACAAGTTATAACTACCCCTGCGGAATGATTCTTATAAATAAATTTTAGTTATAGGAGGACTAACCTTGCAAGGGAAGGGGTTTTTAAATAGTATTCAATTAGAAATTAAAATTTGTTAATAAATTGTAATCCAAAAGGATGGAAATATGGTTCAAATTTCAAATAATGTAAATTTCAATAGTATATCTCCAAAAAATTTAATGGATGCTACCTATAGGGCAGTAGAAAATTTTCAAATTCGTGCTTTTTTCGAAGCAAAAGATGAGATTTTGAAAACTGGAAAGTATTCTGAAGAAGAATTCTATGAAATATTAGATGCCCTGATCGATGCGGAAACAGAGCGTAAATTAGTATTAGAATCATTAAAAGGTAAAGAACCGTTATTTTTAGAGGAAATTGCAAAAATTCTAAAAGATTTTCCCATAGAAAATGTAATTCGTGATATTATTTATCTTAAAGAACAGGGATATATTGAAGAACTTGTCGAAGTAAAAACTAAAACAGTTATCAAGAAAATAAAGGGTGAAGAGAAAGAAGTCGAAGAAAAAGAATTTTTTTATCGATATCAAGTAAAAGATCTCCCCGATGATTTCATTGAACATTTTTTTGAACCAGTTTCTATTGTGTTTGAATCTGAAGTATGCTGTCAATGTGGTTGGTGCTCATCAATTTGTCCCGTTAATGCCATTACTGCCACAGCAGATACTTTGGTGATAGATGATAAAATTTGCATGAAATGCGGTTTATGTTATTCAGTTTGCCCAAGATCATTTTCAATTGAACAAGCGGGCAAAAATATTAATAAGCTTGATAAATCCTTAAAGTTCTCTGAACAAATTAATGGTTATGTAAATACCTATTCTGCGAGCACCACTAAGGATGATATTAAAAAAGTAAGACAAGATGGAGGGATTGTTACCTCTTTGCTTGAATACTTACTTAAGAATAAATTAGTTGATGCGATTGTAGCAGTAAAACATTCGAAGGAACTATGGAAGCCAGAGCCTATAATTATAGAAGATGTCAAAGATCTATATAAAACAAGTGGCACTAAATACGCTAATGCCTCAACTTTAAGTATTATAGATGAAACAAAAAAGTATGAAAAAATAGCAGTTGTAGGTGTTCCTTGTATGATGAATGCTTTAGAGAAAAGTAATTTGTTTCCGAGCGGATTACCATTTTTCAAAAACATTAAATATAGAATAGGGCTTTTTTGTATGGAATCATTTCCTTATGATGGTGTTCTTAACTTAATTAATGAAAAGTTTCAAACTGATTATAATAAAGTTAAGAAAATGGACATAAGTGGTGGGAAATTTATCATTTACTTAGATTCGGGTGAAAATTTAAACGTACCCTTAAATGAAGTTAAATCCTTCGCTCGTCATAATTGTCATTATTGCGAAGACTTAACTTCCGATTATGCTGATATTTCTGTAGGATCAATAGGATCCCCTAGTGGGAGGTCTACTGTAATTACACGTAATAAAAAGGGTGAAAAACTCTATAAAGAAGCAATTAAAGCAGGATTAATAGAATCTAAAAGTTTGGAGGAGGTTAAACCAGGGCAACCCTTATTAGAAAGAATTGCTGGTACTAAGAGAAAAAATTGTAAACCAATTGAATTAAAAAATGAAAAAGAGAGGAGTGACAACCATAACTGAAACTAAAAAGCTAAAAAAATTAAAACCAGATTCAGATGATAACTATGAATATTTGAAAAAAATATTTGAGCCAGATTTAACTAATTTATTAAAAAAATGTTATCAATGTGCCCGTTGCTCGGGGGTATGCCAAATCAGTAAAGTCCAAAAATTTACACCAAGTAGAATTATTCAAACAATATTGGAAGGTTTTGAAGATGAGATTATTAATAGTAAGGTATTATACGATTGCTTAATGTGTAATAGTTGCCTACAACATTGTCCTAAAGATATTAATTTTGCCGATATTGTTAGAATTGCTAGGTATAAAATGCGGATAAAAGATATTCAAAATCCTGATCGTTCTATTGCTCATAAAGGTATTTATCCTTTGATGTCAGAAATGATGAGTCAAGATAATATGGAAATTGAGAGACCTTTAGATTGGATTCCAAAAGGTTGTAAAATTTCAGATAAAGGAAATATTTTATATTATGTGGGATGTTTGCAATTCTTTAATTATGAATTTCAAGATTCATTATCTATAGCAGAAAGCACACTTAAGATTATTTGTCAATTAGAAAATAATCCAGTAGTTATTCTGAAAGATGAGATATGTTGTGGTCATGATTTATATTGGGGTCAGGCAAAATTCGAAAGCTTTATTGAATTAGCAAAAAAAAATATTAAACTGTTTGATAAAGCAGGAATCACACAAATAGTAACAGCATGTGCTGAATGTTATAGAACGTTTAAAATTGATTATCCAAAACTATTTGAAGATTTTAGTGAAAAGTTTGAAGTCAAACATATAATTGAATATATCTATGATAAATGGAAGCAGGGAAAAGTTCAATTTAAAAATCCTAATGAAACTAGTGAGGTTATTCCTTTTACTTATCATGATCCTTGTAGGTTAAGCAGATTTTTACCAAAAGATAATAAAATCGTTGAGAAAGTCCGAGAAATCTTCAAACATTTGAAGACTATTGGTTATAATTTTAAAGAAATGGAACACAATAAAGAAAATTCATATTGTTGTGGAGTAAATTCTTGGATGAATTGCAATGAGCGGTCTAAAGCTTTACGATATAAACGTCTTTTAGAAGCTAAAGCTGTTGGAACAAAAATGATTACAGCATGTCCAAAATGCCGAATGCATTTAAAATGTCTAAAAAAAGACTATGAGGATTTTTCTTCTATTGAAATTTTAGATTTTTCAGAATTTTTAGTGGATTTAATAAAGACAATAGAACCTAATCAAAATGCTGAGGAGAAGTGATGGAGAAAGTCGGAGCTGTACTAGTTATTGGTGGTGGAATTGCAGGTATTCAAACTTCTATAGACTTAGCAGATTCAGGCTATAAAGTATATCTTGCAGAATCGACAACCAGTATTGGAGGGGTAATGTCTCAATTAGATAAAACATTTCCAACTAATGATTGTGCAATATGTATTCTTGCCCCGAAATTGGTACAAACTGGCCGACATGAAAATATAGATATTTTAATAAATTCCTCAATTGAAAAAATCGAAGGTGTTCCAGGTAATTTTAATGTTGATTTAACTCAAACAACGCTTCGTTTGGATCAGATTAAATGTACAGGGTGCGGTTTGTGTGCTCAACAATGTCCTATAGAGGCTATTGATTTTTTTAATGAAAAGCTTTCCCATAAAGCTGCAATTTCTGTAAAATTTCCTCAGGCAGTTCCACTAGTTTTCTCAATTAATAAAGAAAAATGTATAGGTTGTGGTATTTGTAAAGGAATATGTAAAGCAAAAGCTATAAATTATGAACTTCAAGATAAATTGATTAACCTTAATGTAGGTGCTGTAGTATTAGCAATTGGATTTGATGAATATGATCCTACTCCTTTAACGGAATTGGGTTACGGTAAGCATTTAAATGTTATTACAAGTATTGAATTTGAACGTATACTTAGTGCTAGTGGACCACATTCAGGTTTAATAATTCGCCCTTCTGATGGAATTATCCCTAAAAAAATTGCTTTTTTACATTGTATAGGTTCAAGGGATAGAAAGCATAGAATTGATTACTGTTCTTCTGTGTGTTGTATGTATACTACAAAGGAAGCAGTAATAGCAAAAGAGCACATGAATATTATAGAACCAACAATTTTTACAATGGATGTCAGAGCATATGGCAAAGACTTTGATAAATATATTGAGCGAGCGAAGGATGAGTATGGAGTAAGATATATAAGACGTAGAATCTCTTCTATTAAAGAAATTCCGGACTCTAAAGATTTAAAGGTTTATTATGAAACAGGAAATGGAAAAATTATTGAAGAAATTTTTAATTTAGTCGTTCTATCTGTAGGAATGCAACCTAATCAACAAGCAAAAGAATTAGCACAGAAATTAAATGTCCAGCTAAATGAATATGGGTTTTGCAAAACTGGAACTTTTAACCCAGTAGAAACTTCCAGACCTGGGATTTATGTTTGTGGGTCTTTCGCAACACCTAAAGATATTCCCGAAACAGTTATTGAAGCTAGTGCTGCTGCTGGATGTGTAAATGTTCTTCTATCAGAAGCAAGAAATAAATTAGTCTCTAAGAAAGAACTTCCCGAAGAATTAGATGTAAGTGATCAACCACCGCGAATAGGAGTCTTCATATGTCATTGTGGGATAAATATTGGAGGCGTTGTTGATGTTCCTACCGTAGTGGAATATGTTAAAACTTTACCCAATGTTGTTTATGCTGAACATAATTTATATACTTGTTCCGCGGATACTCAAACTAATATTAAAGAAAAGATCGTAAAAAACCAACTTAATAGAGTAATTGTTGCTTCATGCACTCCAAGAACTCATGAGCCTTTATTTCAAGCAACAATCAGAGAGGTTGGATTAAATAAATATCTTTTTGAAATGGTTAATATTCGAGATCAATGTTCGTGGGTTCATATGCATGAACCTGAAAAAGCCACTGCAAAAGCAAAAGATTTATTGCGTATGTCAGTAGCAAAGGCTAGCCAATTAATCCCGTTACAAGAACAAGAAATCACTGTAATCAATAAAGGTTTAATTATTGGTGGGGGTGTATCTGGCATTTCAGCAGCATTAAATCTAGCCTCTCAAGGTTATGAAGTTTTCTTAATTGAAAGGGAAGATTCTCTTGGAGGGTTTGCCAAAAATATTTATCGAACTCTCGAAAATGATGACATTCAGGAGTATCTTGAAAAGCTAATTAAGGAAATTGAAGATAATCAATTAATCCATGTATTTAAAAATGCTCAAATCAATTCAATATCAGGATATATAGGGAATTTTTCCACAAATGTAAGTTATGGAAAAAATAACAAAAGTGTCGATCTTGAACATGGAATAATCATTGTAGCAACTGGAGCAAAAGAATATCAGCCAAAAGAATATTATTTCGGACAAGATCAAAGAATTATATCCCAAACTGAATTTGAAAAAGATCTTTTTACTACAGATAAAATAAAAGGATTGAAATCAATAGTTATGATTCAATGTGTCGGATCCAGAAATGAAGATCATCCATATTGTAGCAGAATCTGTTGTTCAGAAGCTATTAAAAATGCGCTTAAAGCAAAAGAAATCAATCCTAATATAGAAATTGTAATTTTATATCGTGATATTAGAACCTATGGTTTTAAAGAAAAATATTATAACTTAGCACGAGATAAAAAGGTTATTTTTGTTAGATTTGATGAAACTAAACCTCCAGAATTAAAAATTAAAAATAAGCAGTTAAGAGTATCTGTAAACAACCCAGATTTAGGAAACCTTGAAATAAACCCTGATTTAATTGTGTTAAGTACCGGACTCGTAGCACCTATAAAAGAAAATGAAGAGCTAGCAAAAATGTTAAAAGTTCCACTTAATGAGGATAAATTCTTTTTAGAAGCTCATGTTAAGTTGAGACCAATTGATTTTGCCACAGATGGGATATATTTATGTGGAAGTGCTCATTCACCTAAAGATCTTCGAGAATCAATAGCACAATCCAATGGAGCTGCTGCTCAAGCAGTGAAAATTTTAAGTGCTGAAAAACTTGTGACATCTGGGCTTGTAGCTGTTGTAATAGAAGAAAATTGCATTGGCTGTGGAAGCTGTATGGAAGTCTGTCAATTTAATGCTATTGAATTAATAGAGAAAGAAAGAACATTTGAAGATGTTACAATGACCATCAGGAAATCTCATATAAATCCAGCGCTCTGTAAAGGATGTGGTACATGTGGTGCTCAGTGTCCTAATTCAACAATCGTTATTAAACATTTTGGCTTTGAGCAAATTCATGCTATGATTTCTGCACTTTTAATCCAAAGTTAAATTATAAGGTATTAAATTATGTCCAAGTCAAAAAAGAAAGTAAGTAAAAAGGATTTTCACCCCAATATATTGTGTTTTTGCTGTAATTGGTGTAGTTATGCTGGAGCAGATTTAGCTGGAGTTTCACGATTTCAATACCCTGCTACTATTAGAATTGTAAGAGTGATGTGTTCTGGTAGAGTAGACCCTGCTTTTATTTTAGAGGCATTCAAAGATGGAATTGATGGAGTAATTGTGACGGGTTGTCACATAGGTGATTGTCATTACTTAAAAGGAAATGAGTTTGCACGAGATAGATTTGAAAATTTTCGAGAAATTCTAAAAATGTTTAATCTCGAAAAAAGATTTAGACTTGAATGGGTAAGTGCATCTGAAGGTAAACGATTTGCTGAAGTTATCACTGAATTTACTAATGAAATTAAAGAACTAGGGCCATTACAGGCAATTTAAAAAATCATATTTCTCTTTCTTACTAACTTTAAAATTTCTTTGAAATGGTAAATTCAGAGTCTGGTTTCATTGAAAATATAGTGAAAAATGATATAGCAATAGTATTAAAAACAGCTTAAAATAATTATTTATCTATTAAATACTGTGATTATTTAAACTCTAAAAAAGTGTAATCTAAAAAATACCTTAATTTCTCATGGAACGATATACTACAAGAGAAAGATTGCTGATTTATCATATTTGAAACATTCTCTGAAGAAACCCATCAAAATGAGAATCAAAACTAACAATATATTCGATTTGATGGTGATTACAGAGAACAATAGAACTGATATCTGTATAACTCATTGGTTTTTTTTCTTTCAAGTCAATTGTATTTACTTTTTTGAATAATTGCCATGTTTCAAGTTCAAAATTTAAATCGAAAGGAAGAATAGTTGCAATTTTTTCACTCCCCCACAATAATTTTTCAAGATGGTTGAACACGTTGATGTTATTTTTAGATCTAATCGCCGCTAAAGTAGTGACCTCATTTATAATGAAATAAGAAGTATACAGGACTCCATAATTCCCAGTGGCTAATTCTTTTAAAATCTGTTCGCTTTGTTCCGCATGCTTATCCTTTGGGTGACAAAGACCAAGATAAAAACCAGTATCAAGAAAAGCGCCCATAGGAAACACCAATTATAAGTTATAAATATCTTCATCATTTTCCGAATCAAAATGAATGTCAGAGTTATAAGGGATATCCTCTAAGCTGTTTCTTTCTTTAATAATTTTTTCAGCTCTTTTAGGATTTAATATGGGAAGGTGCATTGCTATTTGAATAATTTCTTCAAAATTTTGATTCGCTAAAATAAGACAATAATCAAGAGTTTCTTGCTGTGTGGGTTTTCGACCTAATCTTAGAGTCAATTTGGCTTGAAGTTGTTCCAAACCTTTCTTATTTTTAATTTTTACAATTGACATATTAGTTTACCATAGTAAATTTGTATACAATTCCATTTAAGTTTTAGTTTTTCATATTTAATTAGAAATAATACCATTTTAAAAGTGAAATTAATCAGATTAAGTTAAAAAACTAGGTCCATTACAAGCAATTTAACATAATAATCTATTTGTTTTTTGATGATCTAAAAAATCATATTTCTTTTTCTTATTTACTTTGGAATATGTTTGTATTAACCACTTCTATGGATACATATAAAATGATAAATAAAAAGCTCGAAAACGATGGAAAAACCATTAAAGAAAAAGTAAAGAATGTTGGACAAAATTTTGCGGCTAAAATTAAGAAATCTTTATACACCAGCTATCAAACAGTAAGAGTAATAAGAGATTGAATGAGTGGCGTATATTTCTTGTCAATATAGTGGTATTGTAAGGGTATTATGTGTCATAATCTGATTCGTGGAATTTGTCTCCATTTTCGCCCATTTCCTCATCTTCATCATCTTTATTATCCCAGTCCCTGTCTTCTTCTTCTGTTTCGTCTTCCTCGCGATTTCTGCTCATCTCATTCCATTCATCAGGTTTAACTTGTTTTTTACCTTGTTTTTTACCTTGTTTTTTACCTTGTTTTTTACCTTGTTTTTTACCTTTATTTTTTCTCATAATAGTATCTCTTAAGTATTTTTTCTAATATGCATTTAAAATTTCAATTTATAATTTAAATATTAGTGATTTAAATTATAAAGTTTTTAAAAAATATATATGTAGTATAATCTTTCTTTTCTTGATATTTTTGCATATCAACAATAATCAAGGCGGTTTTTGCAGGGATCATATCACCTATTAACCCTTGGTCAACTTTGTATATCGTATTAATCTTTTCTTCCATAGTACCACATTAATTTTTTTTCCAAATTTGTATATTTTGATATATTTTTATTAATACCTATTTAATTTATATATCTATTTGAGTGAAAAAGACAAAATAAGATTC